>Ga0265297_10002251_pt1 | contig 40301 bp, 26 predicted proteins | sample Munlanlwell13791_FD_192502 | JGI IMG/M metagenome (GOLD analysis project Ga0265297, IMG submission 192502) | Leachate microbial communities from a municipal landfill in Southern Ontario, Canada - Leachate well 137-91 | ecosystem: Engineered > Solid waste > Landfill > Unclassified | place...
CATCCGCTCGGTTATTGATACCGCTATTAAGAATAACCAGAACCCTTTCGAAATAATCCGGCTGATCGCTCAATGCGAAGTAGTCACTGAATAGTTACCTTTTTTCCAATTATTTAAAGTTATACCAAGGTTTTTGATCCCTTGGAGTGAAAATAAATCAGAAGCAACAGGCATTATTATATAATCAGAACTTATTGTAACAGCTCTGTTTATTGCTCCTAAATTTGGACCAACATCAATTAGTATTAATTCTGCATCTTTCTGCTTCGCCGCATCATTAATGATGGTATTAAAGATGCTGGTAATTTTAAATGAATAAATATCCCCTCCCAAACATTCCAACCATGCCTTACTTAATTTGTCCTCAAATGTTGACAATGATAAATTGCCTATAATTAAACCGAGATTTTCTGTAATTGGCTCAACATGTACAGGGATGTAAGGGTCGCCGGATACTACCGGAATTATTGAATCTATAATAGTTAACTTTAATTCTTGTTCATATATTTCTTCCAGTCTTTCAATACTAAGAAACATGGAAGTAAGGTTTGATTGTGGGTCTAAATCTACAGCTAATGTTTTTATCCCCAATTGTGACAGCATCCATGCAACGTGATAAACAGTTGTAGTTTTACCTACACCTCCTTTGTTATTAAAAAAAGTTATAGTTCTCATTTTACCATTTTGAATTTATTGGTATCGAAACTTTGAATTTTGTAATCAATGTAATATCAAATTCAGGTTCTGGATTTCCATTTTTGTTAAATTCTTCTTTAGCTCTTTGAATTCCATAATTGAATCGGTTTACATAACCTAAAATTTTCATTGCTTCAGCTAAAACAATATTTCGATAGTCACTTGCATAAGGGAAATTCTGGGCATTTACGTCACCAAATAAACCACCAGGATTAAGAATTTCTATGCGATTTGAAAACTCATATATATAGATTGGTGCGTTTGATTCATAACTGCGATGCATGATTGCATTCATTATTAATTCACGTAATGCCCAATAAGGATAATTTCTTATGATTTGTTCTTGAAATGTATCTTGTCTTACAGGTCTTTCTTTAATAATGTTATTTTTTATAAAATCGTCTATAGAATTCAATTCAGTTATCATCGCTCCAGAAAATTTCTTTTCATATTCAACATCACAGATCATTTCATTTCCTTGAAATTTAACATACTGTATATATGCACCGGGAAGATAAAATTCAGGATTGATACCAAATAATATAATGCCTGCATTGGTCGGGCATTTTTCTTTTAAATCATAAAATCTAAGAGAAGCGAGCTGCACTTCAATAGATCTTCCATTCTCGCTTAATGTTTCTTTGTCGACAGCGATGGAAAGGTAGTTTAATTTAAAATACTCTAAACTAATATCAGATAAAGTTGAACCAAATGCTGGTACCAAATCGTATGTTTTAGCATATGCAGCTCGCCTTTCAGAGAGTATTCTTTCTTCTTCAATAGTTGCTCTCCCTTTACGTGGTCCTATTCTTATCCAGCATCTTCCATCAAAACGAACAGGAGGATAGGATGAAGGTTGAACTACTACTACCACAACATCTCCTCCGTCTATTTTATATACTGGACTCACCACTAATGATGGTTGAGGAAGCACATTCCCATTTGATTTAATATTTCCTATTTTTTGTAATTCTTCATCTCCTATGGTCATCCCATTTACAGTTCCGTCATCATTTACTCCAAGTAAAATATATCCCGGCTTTTTATGATTGGGAAAATCGTTTGAAAATGCACAGGCAGCCGGACCCAATTTATCTTCTCTGAATGAAATGGTTCTTTCTATACTGTCAGGCTCCAAATCTTTCATCAACGCCTTTATTTCCTCTATTGTTAACATCTCTTCTTAAATTTAAATCGTTTTAAAATCAATCTCTGCATCCTTCATCTGCAAAACTGCATTGGTTTTCAGTTGGTCGTTGTTTGCAAAAAGCCGATCGAGAGTGATTACCTTTTTCGGTTTGGCTGAAATAATGGTTTCTATCAAAGGTTGGTTTATCTCCTCCAAAGCGATGACAAGTTCACCTTCGTTGACCGAATAGAAGTTGTTCGTTGCTTCTACTTTATCCGTAAGCAGATAGCCGGCCTTCAGGATTAATTCATAAAGCATATTCTCTTTTTCGCTGCCTTCCCTTACCGGATCTGTAAATATTTCCAATTGCTGTTCCAGATTATCTTCCGTGATCTCGCTGCCTCGCCATATTTTGAAATTGGAGGAGGAGAGTTTGAACACTTTGAACCCCTTGTCTGCATTTGGATTAGCCGGGTTTATATGATTTACCGGATTTTCACTATTTGGAAAAAGTTTCTGTTGCGCCTCTTTTCCCTCAAGCATGGGATTCTTTGAATCGGGTAAATCCTGGTTCAGACGTTTGATAACCCGGCGGATGCGATCTTTTGAAATGTCTGCAATGGTTTTGTAACCTGCTTTGAATGCTTCGCTGCTCTCATCGCATGGCTCAGGAAGCTGGACTAAAATAAATTTTCGGTTGCCACCGTCTTCTTTATTGAGTTCCATTACGGCATGAGCTGTTGTTGCTGAACCTCCGAAAAAATCAAGAATAATATCGTTCTCGTCTGACGCAAATTTTAGAAGATGTTTAATAACCGCCGTTGGTTTCGGATAAGGGAAAAAATTGACGTTACCAAAAAGTTCCTCAATCTCTTTGCTACCATGTTGAGTATAAATGTTTTCAATTATAGAAGTAACTTTCAACAATTTCTCATTCCCATCATCACTAATAAGATATTGCTTGATATTTACTGTCCAAATTCCATCTTTATCCTGATTAAATTCTAATTCATTATTCTCAATGGCTTTAAGGGTTCTTTCTTTTGACCATAACCATTGTCTTTTGGGTGAAATAATTTCGCCTTTGGGGCCAGGAATATTATATACAAGATTTTTTCTTTCACCCATGCTCTTTGCTGCTTCAAGAGGCTGAGTTCTATATGGTCCTCTTGTTTCGAAGTATAAATCCTTCTTAGTATAATACTTAGCAATAAAATCTTTGTTGTTTGAAATAAATATTGGGGTAAGAATGTCTTTATTATTTGAATACATCAACACATATTCGTGTAGATTTACTAAATATTTTTCTTTAGCCCCACCACCATATCTTTTTTTCCAGATAATTTGCTCAACAAAATTCTCCTCTCCAAAAATCTCATTCATCATTAACCGAAGATTATGTACTTCATTGTCGTCAATATGAACGAAAATAACCCCGTCATCGCGCAATAGATTCTTTGCCAGGAACATACGGGGGTACATCATGCTGAGCCAGTTGGAGTGGTAATGGCCGCTATCCTTGCTGTTCTTGCGGAAGAAGCCCTCTTTCATCAGGTAACCCTCCTCGTCTTTCTCACCGATGCGTTTGAGGTATTCCTCTTTGTTTTCCTTAAAGCTGTCGGGATAGATAAAGCTGTCGTTTCCGGTATTGTAGGGGGGGGCAATGATGATGCACTTGATTTTGTTGTAATAGGCTTTTTGCAGGACTTTCAGCACCTCAAGGTTTTCACCCTCAATGAAGATGTTTTCTGTGGTTTCAAAATTGATGGACTCTTCCGGAACAGGTTTAAGGGTGGCCGTAGTAGATTGTTGCAGCACTTTAAATGCTTCGGCTTTTCCGGCCCAATTTAACACATAGCGTTCATTTTGGATGACAAAGTTCTCTTTCCCAAGTGTTGCCTGAAGTTTCTCCCAATCAATTTTGCCTTCAGTGATCGTTTCGGGGAATAGCTGTTTCAGCTTTTCCAACTGATCAAGCTGTATATTTAATGATGATCCTTCCATTTTGTAAAGTTCAAAATATTTTCGTCATAATCCACCCTGCATCCTGGTCAAAATCCGGGATATTTTTCCCACCACTCGTCATCCGGGTTGTAAATGTTCAAGGCGCCGCCTATTCCTTTGAGCATGGCCCGATGGTTGGCACGAAGCAGCGCTTCGGCAGTAAACAGGGTCATTTGCGTATCGTCCGTGAATTCTCCTGTCTGGTCCTCAAATTCGACATAACCTGAAATTCCATCGGGACCATATTTTAGGCGGATCTGAGCTAAATTGAGAAATTCAACCGGTGCGCCCAAAGCGTCGCCGACAGCTCCTCCCAGAATGCAACCAATGTAATTTTCTTTTGAAACGTTAGTCATTAAAAGGGTAGGTTGAATGTAATTACCGGATTAAATTTAATGATTTTATTGATTGATGTCCCTGCTTTTAAAAATTTGGTCCGGTCCGTCCGAAAGGAGAGGGTCGGATTTTTTCAAAATTTGTTCGCGGACGGTTCTCCGATCGTACATTTTTTTCTACAAATATGTCGCCCCGATGGGGCTGGTTTTTATAGATTTGTTGATCTGTGGTTAAATCTTCGCAGGTGTTGGAGCGATTATCTTTTGGAGCAGTTGCATCAGAAGATAATCAGTACCGATTGCTCCGTAGCAATCAGGATGAACGGTTTAAAATGAATGGAAATGTGAAAGTAAAGCCGCCTGGTGGACAATGTGTAGATTCCTAAATTTGTGTTTGATCTGCACAGTTTTTGATTCATGTAATGATTCAGATTGCTTCTCCGCCGGCTGGCGGAGAAGCAATCTGTTAATAATCAATAGATTTAAAGCATATTTTTCTGTTTCTGCTCATTCATTTAGCAGCCAGTCTCTTTTTGAGTTCCTCCTGGTTAAGTGCGATAAGATGGCCAATTGGTTGTCCACCGCGATAGGTCACTACCCTTAACGTTATTGGTCCTTCCGGCAGATCAAATGGTTTGGAATATTTTGGGGAAAATCGTCCGGGCATGGCTTCATCAATCGTATAATAGATGTCAAGATCAGGTATTTCAGTATCTATCTTGATGGTCATTTTCCCCTCTTTGCCAGTTACACTGACAATCGCATCGTAAATTGCCGTAGAATAATTAACGCCGGCTATATAAGAACGACTAAATTCATTTTCAACACGTTGATAGAAATTTGTCCAGTTTTTTGAGGCATGGGGCGACCAGAAATCTTCAGCAAGCGCCCAGCCTCGCGGCCAGGTCATGTATTCAAGCTGATACTGGTTTTGCATCACATCGCTCCACATGAGTGCCTCAGAGCCAAGAATTTTTTTTATATCTACCCCTTCAATAACAGGATTATAACCATAACAGTCCTTTAGCCTGTTCATACCATAACTTAATGGTTCAACGGTCACTTCACCCTGTGGCAGGTTAAGGAATGAAAATGCGGGTGTCAAAACAATGGGATGCCCTTTTTCTGCCGCTTCAACTGCTATTCTGTCTTCGTGCCAGATCATCATGAGTGCTTCAGGATCAGTGCTTCCCGGTAGGCTTTCATCCCAGGCAGCCAGTTTTTTGCCTTTTGATTTCACTATAGCTTCAACACGTTTCACAAAATAGGCCTGCAATTCGATGGGATGTTTCATATTCATTTTCTTCATCAACGCCAGGCAGCCTGGATCATTGGCCCAGAATCCTTTGTAACATTCATCCCCGCCGATATGAATGTAAGGAGTTGGAAACAGCGCTGCCACTTCTGTAAAAATCTTGTCGAGAAATTCATATACTTTTTCATCGGAGGGGTTTAGATTATTATCCTTTGTCATCCTGAAGACCCCATCCCCGTAAAAATAGGAGAAATGGCTGCCAGGGTTGACTTTCATTGTTGTATCCTTCGTGCAGCACAATTCGGGATAGGAAGCGATAGCTGCCATGTTATGCGCCGGGACATCAATCTCGGGAATTACCTCTATATAACGGTCCTTTGCAAATTGTATGATCTCTTTGATATCTGATTGGGTATAAAACCCGCCAGCAGTGGCTGCTTCTCCTGGCTTTGGTTCGGCACGACCTCCATACAATCCGTATCGCGGTACCCGCCATGCGCCAACTTCAGTTAATTTTGGCAAAGACTTGATTTCAATCCTCCAGCCGTTATCATCCGTTAGGTGCATGTGGAAAATATTGTATTTATACCTGGAAATCTGGTCGATGTAGCGTATAACTTCTTCTTTTGTGAAAAAAGTACGGCTTACGTCCAGCATCAGCCCTCTCCAGCTAAAACGGGGATAATCGGTGATTTTAACAGATGGAACGGTCCATTTCGTGGCTACCACAGTTTTGCTTTCAATTTCCTTTGGCAAAAGCTGAAGCAGTGTTTGCATACCATAGAAAAGACCTGCCGGCGTATTCGCATTGATAATCACCCCATTGGGGGATGAAACAAGCGAATAACCTTCCTTGCCGATTTGTGCCACGGCGGTTTTGTTCAGGTTGAATTGTATCGAACCGGCTTTCCCCTGTTGCGGTTTAATTGAAAATCCGGTCGAAACTTTTAGTTTCTGAGCAAGCATCTCTGCTGTTTTACGGCTTTCCTGGCTGTCGAAACCAATCGTAGAAGTTCTTGTCAATAAGAAGGATCCATTGGATTGCTTCATTTCAACGGGCTGAGGGATCAGCGAAATAGCAGGGTATTGTCCATATACCGTTGCAACATAGAAAAAAAGAAACAGTACAGTAAATCTTTTCATGGATGATGAGCCTTAAAATAATTTGAAATAGATTATTTAATTGTTGAAAAATTTTTCCAACAATCTTTTTCATGGAACACTTTAGAATTAAGCAAAAGGAAAAATATATTGCCTCATTCTTAAAAATTTGACCCCTCTAAATCTCCCCGAGGGGGAGACTTTAGATTTGTGTTCAAATCAAAAAAAGTGCACTGCTCCCCTCCCTTGGAGGGGTTGGGGGAGGTCAAAATTCTCAGGAAAATAATATGACATTATATTGTTACTATTACTTAAGACGAACAAAGGCGTTGGTACACATATAACATGAGTATCAATTCCTGTTAGTGCCTACTTCATTTCAATGTTCAATAATCTTTCAAATTATTTCAAAAACTTCTCCCTCCTTTGCAGATTGGTCAGGCCTCCGAGGAGAAAGACAACGCTGCCAATACTCAGAAACATGCGGTTCTTTTGGGAAATTTGTGCCCAGACCATCTCGTTCATCCGCTGGGGGATATCGTAGGGATTGTGGAAGACATTCCATTGCGTTTTGCCCAATACATCGCTCATCATCAACAGAAAGACGCCGATAATGATCATCACAACAGCTGTTCCGTTACCATTTTTTACCATAGTAGATACCAGAAAGGCGAGGCAACCCAGGAAAAGGATCGGAAACATCAGCTGAAACGACATATTGAAGACCGGGAAGGGTATCAGGCCAAAATAGCCAAACCAGCAAAACAGATAGATGATCGCCCAGGTAAGAAGGAAGATCATGAAAAGCCTTATCAGCCATACCTTGTACCGGTAATCGGGGATTCCGAAAAGAATCTCCAGTATCCTTGAATCTGCATCATTTTGGATTCCGAAAACGGTAGGGTAGAAGACAAGCAATATCCCGGGGAAGAAAAGTATGCCGTATACATTGGATGAGTTAAATCCGGGATGGTTAAATACCAGTTGGATCGAGAGTAAAATATAAAAAACCAAGGAGGCTAGGACAAACCAAAAGAAGCGACCGGCAAATATGATCTTCAGGTTGTACCGGGCCATTTTCATCACCAAATCGGCCCTATTCTTGAGTTTACTTTTCCAAATTGCGTTATCCATATCGCTTTTATATCAAATATTGTTCAATTAATCATCAAGTTATAAGTGATGAGTGATGAGTTATAATGTCAACTATCTAAATTACAGGTAAATATCATAACTCATAACTCATAACTTATAACTCATAACTTATAACTCATAACTTATAACTCATAACTCATAACTTATAACTCATAACTTATAACTCATAACTTATAACTCATAACTTATAACTCATAACTTATAACTTATAACTCATAACTCATAACTTATAACTCAAAACTTATAACTTATAACTCATAACTTATAACTCATAACTCATAACTTATAACTCATAACTTATAACTCATATCTTCTTCCTAAATCCTTTCAATATGCACAAATAGGCCTCCTCCAGCACCGGTTTGACAACGACAGCGTCTTCAGCCGGTTTCTCTGCAGAAAGGAAACGCATTTTGATCATCTCTCCATCGCGCATGTGGTGGATGACGCGTTCTTTCAACGGGAAGGCATCAAACTCCTTGGCGGGAATAGTGAATTGCCAGACAAATCCTTCGGCCAGCTTCACCATGTCGTTCGGATGACCAGCGTAACACAGCTCACCGCGGTTAACGACCGCTACCTGGTTACAGGAGCTCGAAATATCCTCGATGATGTGTGTAGAGAAGATTACGATGCGTTCGCGGCTCAGTTCGACCAGAAGGTTCCTGAAGCGGATTCTTTCGCGCGGGTCCAAACCTGCAGTAGGCTCATCGACCACCAGAATGCGCGGTAAATGAAGCAGAATCTGAGCAATACCCATCCGTTGTTTCATGCCGCCCGAGAAACCTCCAATCTTATCGTCCTTACGGTCCCAGAGGTGTACGGAGCCGAGGCAATATTCGATCCGTTTGTCCCTCGTCGGACCATCTGTCAGTCCCTTCAGTATGGCCTGATAATCCAGAAATTCGTAGGCAGACATATTTTCATAGGTGCCAAACTCCTGTGGCAGGTAGCCAATCAAGCCCTGTAACTCTTCCCGTTTCTCCTGGGTATCAATACCATTGATCCAGACCTTGCCATAACTTTGTTCGTATATGCCGCAAATGACCCGCATCATGGTTGATTTACCGGCTCCGTTTGGTCCCAGGAGGCCTATCATCCCTGTATTGATCTCGAGCGAAACACCTTTAAGGGCTTTGAATGGATCTCTTTTCCGTCCGAGCACAGGCATCTGTTCAACAATCTTGAAGAAAACCCGGCGGATTTTGGCAAAACGACCTTTTAACCTTTCAATGTTGACATTTTCGATGTAGAGCCGGTCAGCAGTAGTTTTTACTGCCAACGCGAAATACCATAGCACACCAACGACAACTACAGAGACAATCTTTTCCCATTTGAAATAGAAGAAGACCAACGTCAGGAAGGGAATGCCCCAGAAGAGAATTTGTTTCCCCAGACCCGCCAGTTTGCTTCTCCACTTTTTGTTCTCATTTTCTGCACGGTAGTTGAGGTATTCAGCCACGGGTTGCCACATGGCCAGCGCCATAAAGTAAATAAGAAGGGCAAAAAAGAGGGCATAGAGACCATTGCGCAAATATTTGAAGGTGAAATAGATCAGGAAGCCCAACAGTGGTAACTGCCAGATGAAAAGATCGAAATCCCTGATACTTCTGTAATATTTCAATTGACCTGCACGTTCGCGGATGTTGGTGTTGCCTTTCCACTCCCTGGCAAAACGACTTCCCCAATCGTAAATCTTAACCAGGTTCTCGATCTTGATGGTGATCTGCTTATCAGGATCAATCACGGTTTCGGTAGCCTTTCGCAGACTGTTCATGATGAACCAGGTGGTTCCCGGAATCACAATAACCAGAGCGACAAGATCCAGTAATTGCCAGAGCAGGGCATCTACACGGTAATATACGAACAGAATACCCGAAACCAGAAGTACCCCCTGAACAATTTTGAGCCTCCAGTTCAGATCTCTCATCCATTGCAGCGTAGTCTCCAGTCCGGAGTAGAATGTTGGGATGAAGACCAGGGTAAGCAAGGTACTCAGACTTAATCCTCCAATAACAGTAATGGCAAACGGAGCGCCGATGGCGCCAACATATTCATTGTCGCCCATAGCCAACGGTAGCATGGCTGCGATGGTGGCGATGGCTGTAATCAGGATCGGACGAAGTCGCGACATACCCGCCATGATCAATGCCCTGTTTTTCCTGAATCCACGTTTGCGGAGGATCTGTGTATAGTCGATCAGAAGGATCCCGTTGTTGACAACCACTCCGATCAAAATTAAAAATCCGATCAGGGTGTTGGCATTGAAGAGTGAATTGTTCGTGAATATCAGTGCAAGGAAGGAGCCGATGGCCGCCAAAGGGATACTGAACATCAGTACGAAAGGAGTAGATACCGATTCAAATACGGAAGCCATGATCATGAATATCAGGACGAAAGCAGCCAGAATGAGGAAGTAGAAATCTTTGAGGGTATCCTCTTCGTGGATCACCTGGATGGCTACACCGGAGGGCATGTTGTAATTCTCAACTACCTTGTCTACTTCGGCCCGATAGGATTCGAGCAGATCTTTGGAATCCTGGGAGGCATCCACAAAGCGGAATCGCACCTCTATCTGCTTCTCCTGGTTTACCCTTGTTATGCTGGCATACCCGGATGAGAGTACGACATCGCTGATGTTTTGCAGTTCATGCAGACCACCCTTGGTATCAGACACAGGCAGTGTCCGCAGGTCGAAGGCTGTTCTGCTCCTTTTTGCCTCTTCGGCAGTTTGTCCTTTTTTTGGCATCTCCTTGATGGTGATGTCGTATTGCTCATTTCCCTGTTTGAACGGGATGTTGGTGTTAATCTCTTTGCTGAAGGAGTTCAGTTCCCCGGATACACTATTGAGCGAAACATCATAGGCATTCATCATCAAAGGATGGAACCTTAGGTGCACTTCGGGACGGTTGTTCGAATAACTTACACGTACTCCGTTCATCGACTCCAGGCTCTCCAGAAAGTACTGTAAGTCAGAGGCGACATTCTTCATCACCTCAAAATCCTGACCTTTGATGACGATACGTTCCCAGTTGGAACCCACGCCCATCATCTTCATGAAATTTCCGGTACCGGATCCACCCATGCCTGACGCACCGGTGTCCCCGCCAGTGGATGATGCATCGGTAATGTCAATGGTACCGCCTGGCACGTCGTTTACTTTGTTGGTTACCTCATCACGGATCTGGGAGAGGGAGCGTTTCTTGATTTTTTCGTAATCTTCTTTCAACTCCACCATCACGCTGGCACTCTCTACCTGGATGTTACAGGTCACATCTTTGATCTCTTCAACTCCTTTGATGCGGTTTTCAACTTCGCTTACCACCTTGTCGCTGGATTCGATGGTTGATCCGGAAGGCATGGTGATATTAATGCGGAAAGCATTGGTTTTGACTTCGTTGAGGGTGCTCATGCTTACTGCCAGGCAGATAAAGATGGTAACAAAGAAGAATATAAGTGCACCGATAATTGTTTGGGCAGGTTTACGCAATGAATATTTCAATATCATTACATAAGCCTGGACCAGTTTGTTTCGGGTGGAGACCCGGGTAAACTCCATGCTGCCGCCGGCTTTCTTTTTCAAAAAAGCATAAGCCATCATGGGGACCAGAAGCATGGCAACGGTCAGGGAAACCAGAAGAGTCGAGATGATTGAGATCCCTATGTTCTTGCCCAAAAGTTTAATCAGAAAATTGTCTGAAAAAAGGAATGGCAAAAAGACCGTTGTAGTTGTAAGGGTAGCGGCCAGTACAGAACGCCAAACCTCAGTTGTACCCTGTATCACTGCATCCCGCGGTGATTTACCTGTGGCTCGCAACCTATAAATATTTTCCAGGACCACCACGCTGTTATCGAGTAGAATCCCCACGGCGAGCGCCATGCCCACAAGCGTTAAGCTGTTGATGGTCACATCGGAATAGTAGAAAAAGTTGAAAGCAGTCAATACCGAGATTGGAATTGCCAGGGCAATGATCGAGACCAGCCGGATGTTTTTAAGGAAAATCCAGAGAACGAAAATAGCAAGTATTGCCCCTACAAGGGCAAGTTCGCCAATTTGGTTCAGGTTCTTCGACATCGTTTCTGCAGCGTTGTTCTGAACCGTTATTTCTATCTCTTTTGGAGCCAGATCCTTGTTTAATTTAGCAATGACAGCAAGCGTCTTTTCAGATAATTCGATCAGATTGGACTGAGCATCATTGACCAATGTTATAGAAACCGCATCTTTGCCATTTACCCGGGAGAAGGAAGTTTGTTCCTTGGTTCCAAAATAGACCTTGGCAACATCTTTAAGCAGAACTGGACCAGGGGCAATCACAAGGTTTTCAATCTGCGCAAGATCATCAAATTCGGAGGTAACCTGGACAGTATATTTCAGGTTTGATCCAAACACATCCCCGGCATAGGCGCGGGTCCGGTAGTTTTGAGTTAGTTTGCTCCGGATGTTTGAGGCTGTCAGCTTGTACGCATTGCAGACATCCATGTCCAGCTGTATTTCGATGGTCTTTTCGTGACCACCGAAAATATTTATTCCGGCTATTCCATCAACATTTTGCAGTTCGGGTTTGATCTTCTGATCAGTAATGTTCCTTACAAGGTCAACACCGCCAGTACCACGAACCTGCAATTGCATGAACTGCTTGTTAAGCTGATTGAGATCCACTTTCACTACCGTGACAATAAATTGTTCAGGAATGGTCGATTTGATCTCGTTGATCTTCTCCTGTAGCTTCAGGTAGATGTATTTGAAGTTGACCTTTTTGTTGAACTCTACCATGATTGTACCCCGTCTGGATTGACAGGTCGACTCCATGTTTTCGATGCCCTGGAGTGTGCCGATGGCTCCTTCGATTGGGATGATGGCCTGACTCTCCATGAATTTAGGGTCGACCTCCTGCTGACAGGATACCTGCACGTAAAGCATCGGAAGCTCCGCGTTCGGGAACAACTCCATGGAAAGGTTCTTCCACGAGACGTATCCCAACATGCTTAGCCCGAGGAAGAGCATGCTGATCAATACTTTTCTTTTTATAATGAAGTCCATCCGTTGAGAGTTGTTTGTTTAAATGTCCTGTTCGATGGGTTTATTGCTCGTCAGCAGATCATAAACGCAAGGGATCACCACCAGTGTGAGTAATGTACTGGTTACCATACCGCCAATAACTGCCAGGGCCATGGGCGCCCTTAGCGCAGCGCTGTCGCCGAAACCGAGGGTAAGTGGTACCAAAGCGAAGATGGTAATGATGCTCATCATTAGTATGGGACGCAACCTTTGCTGACCAGCCTGAGCGATAGCGGCGCGTTTCTCCATTCCTAACTCCCGAAGCTGGTTGATACGGTCGACCAGGATGATGGAGTCGTTTACAGCAATACCACCCAGCATAATGATTCCAATCAGTGCCATCATGTTAAAGCTTTGACCAAGAATATAAAAGAGTATGATCGTTCCGACAATGGCAAACGGGATGGAGAGAAGGATGACAAATGGATGAATCAACGATTCAAACTTAGCAGCCAAAACCATGTAAACCAATGCAATAGACAGCAATAATGCAAATTTTAAATTGCTCCATGAATCCAGCCTTTTTTGCTCTTCACCGGCGATCTTGAACCGGTAGTCGGTCGGAAGGTTGATGGCGGATATCTTTGTCTGTATCTCAGTAGATATCTTATCCAGAGATGCGTCTTTTTGAAGTTCGGCCATAACCTTTCCTACACGGATCTGGTTGCTGTGGTAAATTTCCTTTGGGGCCATTGCCTGTTTAAGTGTAGCAACTTCGCCGAGTCTGATCACCTGCGTACCGTTGCGGATGATCACATCGCCCAGTTCAGATAATCCCAGTTTGGGAAGGTGGATGGTGATGTCGCGCAACTCTCCGTTTTTGTCAAACTGACCAACTGTTTGTCCGGTCAGTTTGGCTGTAACCTGTGTTACGATGTCGCTCACAGCCAGATTGTAGGTACCTGCCCTAAAACGATCGACCATCACATTAACTTCCGGGTATCCCTGGTCCATGTTTGTGGTAAAATTGTACATTCCAGGAATATCCTGAACAACCTTTTTCACGTTGTGTGTCAAAGTGTCAAGTACTGCCAGGTCGTCGCCCCGTACTTCGACCACAACAGGCGCTTCGCTGTTCCCCAGGATACTCTGCAAGGCGGTCTCTTCCTGGGCAAAGCTGACCTCCATCTCCGGATTTTCGGCATACCATCCGGCAATAGCGGCAACAACCTTGGAAGAGCTGATTTTGTTATTCGGTTTCAATATTACCTTTAGTTCCGCCGTATTATCACCTTCAAAAATGGCCTGAGCGCTGGTCGACAATCCAGTAGATGGGCCAATTCTGGTATAAATTGCGTCCAAATTATCGCCGAGCAGCTCCCTAACCATCCCTTCGATGGAGGCAGACGCTTCGGAAGTTCGTATGAGCGTGGTGCCTTCTTTCATTTTCAAATTGATGGTAAACTCTTTGCTTTCACTTTTTGGCATGAATTCACTGCCGATTTTTGGAATCAGGAGGAGGGAGAGACCAAAAAGAACCAATGAGGAAAGTATAATTGTCCAACGATGTGGAAGGATGTTGGTCAAAAAATTGCTGTATCCTGTTTTCTTTTGGATGGAAATGGAAGCCCTTTTCTTGTTCATGAAAAAGCGATGGTACAACATCGGAATAAGAAAGATGGCCACAAACAGTGATGAGACCAGTGAAAAGGCTACCGTCCAGGCTTGATCTTTGAAGAGGGCGCCGGAAGCGCCATGCATGAATATAATGGGAAGAAAGACAACGATGTGGGTGAGGGTGGCAGCTGTAATGGCACCTCCAACTTCTGCTGTACCGACGATGGCCGCATCTTTGGCAGACATGCCATTCTCGTGATTTCGGAAGATATTCTCCATAACCACGATGGCATTGTCGACAAGCATCCCTGCCCCAAGGGCAAGTCCGCCAAGCGTCATGATATTGAGTGAGAGTCCGTTGAAGTACATCAGATTGAATGTTGCCACGATGGAAATAGGAATAGACAAACTGACAATCAAGGTTGTACCAATACGCCTGAGGAAAAGGAAGAGGATGATCACAGCCAGTATAATACCGAAATACATGGTATTTTTCACCTCGTCCACGGCACTTCTGATAAAGGTGCCCTGGTTGGATACTACCGTGAATTTGTATCCCGGTAATGCCTTCTCGATGGTGACCAATGTTTTGTTGATCTCTTCAACGGCTTTTACCGTGTTGTACTTGGTCTCCTTGTAAATGGCAAGGGCGATGCAACGTTCTCCGTTGATCCTGACAATATTGACCGGCTCTTTGTTTTCAAAGCTGACCCTGGCAACATCCTTTAGAAAGGTAGGGGCCTTTTCGGCGGTAGTGCTTCCGGCTACGGTGGTTTTGTAACCAACAATAAGGTTTTCGAAGTCCTCCTTCTGCTGCAGGAGACTTACCCCTTTTACCACATATTGCAATCCTGTTTCGGTGATTGTCCCTCCTGATATACTTCTGTTGTAGGATTGTATCTTTTGAGAAAGCTGATCGACCGTTAAATTATATGATTCCAGAGAGTAAGGATCCGTGTCAATGCGTACTTCGTTGGTTTCGACACCACTTAATTCAACCTGGGCGACACCTTCGATGCGGACCAATTCGTTACGAATATAGTTTTCAGCCACTTTCCGCAACTCATTCATGTCTTTGATGCTGGTGTGGACCATTCCTACTATCATGGCAGGTTTGGTATTCGGATCGTGTTGAGTGATGGTTAACTCAGTGATCTGACTATTCTGGGAATAGGCAGTCAAGGCCTTTTGAATATCCAGGAAAGCTTCATCCATGTCCTTATTCCAGGCATATTCGACAGTGATCTGGGCCGATCCGGTTTTAGATATCGATGAGACATCCAGAACGCCACTCTGACGGGTAGCAATGGCTTCGATGTTTGAAACGTAGAGTTTTTCCATCTCTTCCGGCGGTTTCTCACCCGCCTTGATTTCAACGAAAATCCTTGGCGAGTTCAGGTCAGGGAAAAGATCGATCCCCAGTTTTTGATAGGAGATGACACCAAGTAGCAGTACACCCAGCACCACCATCAAAATGGTGACCGGATAATTGACTGCAAAGTTTGTCAATTTCTTCATTCGGAAATTATTTTTAGTATTTAGTCTGCCAGCCGGCAGATCAACTATTTGACGATCTTAACTTTTGACTGATCCCTGAGGGTTTCAAATCCTTTGACAACCAAACGGGTATTGGCCTTGATACCTTCGATGACCTCTACAGATTTTTCATTTTCCAGACCTGTGGTAATGGTTCTGCGCTGTGCGGCGCCCCTGTCAATGATAAAGACTGTTTTTCCCCTTCCACCAGCAACGATGATCTCTTTTGGTATAACGATAGCGCTGTCTTTTCTTGCAATTTCGATGTCAGCCTTGACAAACATACCTGGACGGAGTTTTAATTCTGGATTGTTGATGGTCATTTTTCCCATAAAGGTGCGTGTTTCTGTGCTGATGACCGGAGAGAGTTCGCTGATTTGTGCTTTCAAAGTATCGTTGGGCAAGGTATAGTTGGTGATATTCACTTCCTGGCCCAATTTGATGGTAGTCAGGTATTTTTCGGGTAGGTTGACATCCATCATCAGTTTGCTGAAATCCATTAAAGTGACTACACTGGTATTTGCCGTGATTCGGGTACCGTTGGTAATTTCAGGAATATTGACGATGGTACCGCGAAAAGGGGCTTTTACCTCAATTTTTTGTTGTTGGATCTTGGCATCCTCAAAGGTTGTTTTGGCCTGGGCCAGTGCAACTTCTGCATTTTTTAATTCCCGATAGGTGACTCCTCCTTTTTCGTAGAGTGATTTTTGCTTTTCATCTTCGAGCCCTGCGATTTCCAGATTTAGCTTCTTTGTATCGTAGTTGAGGTTGTTAATGTATTCCGGATTATCGAGCCTTACAATAACCTGGCCTTTTTCGACCTGGTCGCCCAGTTTGAATTCACGTCCTGTTTTTGGATTAACAGCCAGGGTATAGTTTCCGGCCATCTCGGTAGCCAATACGACCTGACTGGCTGCATTGGCTGTCCCGGTACTGTTGATGTACTGAACAATGGGTCCTTTTTTTACATCGATCACAGAAACGGGTACAGCGATGTCATTTTGAATCTGACTTTGTTGGTTTCCACAAGAGGCCAGAACCGGCAGAACTAGGAGTAGTCTCCACAATTTGTTGGTTTTCATATGTTTTATTTTATCGTTGATTAATTATTTCTTAATGTATTGTTCAGGAATGACAGGCTGATTGGTGGTGAAGTCGTAGAGCGATTGGATTTTAAGATTAAGTAATTCCAATTTGTAGTTGATCAGCGCTTGTGCGTAGGCCATCTTGTTGTTTGACAGCTGAACCTGAAACAGGTTAAGGTCCATACTGGTCAAGTCACCGTTTTTAAACCGCTCGAGGTTGATGTCGTAAGTAAGTTGTGAGTTGGTTTGATTTTTTATGGCAATTGAGATTTGATCCTGAAGATTGCTAAGGTTTCTAATCACCTGCCTGATATCAACTGTGATCTGTTTATTTTGGTTGGAATAATTGAGCTTTTGGGTATTGATCACAGCTTGTTGTGCCCTTATTTGTGCGGCACGTTGGCCCCAGTCGAATATGGGAATGTTAAAAGAGAGACTAACCTTCGGGCTTTTTGTTGGTTTGTCGTAAATCTGGCTCAAGGTCGGATCATCTCCTGAGAGTCCTATGGAAAGCGCCATATCGCCCCTGAATTCGTTCATCGATTTCACTTGTATAAGGTCAAACTGTGAATTTTCGATATTGATCTCTCTTTGGCGAAGCTCCATTCGACTGGCAAGTCCATGCTCGATAGCTTTTTTCCCATCAACCACGATGGGTGTTACAGCGACATCTGTCATCACAGAGATCTCTTCAAAAATGTCCATCCCGATGTATTGCTTGAACTGATCTTTGATATTCTCCAGTTGGACGCGGGCGGATGCCTTGCTTGATTTGGCCGTTTCGAGGTTTACCTCAGCCTGGAACAGTTGCTCCTTGGCAGCCAGACCTGCATCCACCTTGTTTTTGATGATCTCGTAACTTTTTTGGGTATTCAGATTCTCTTCTTCTTTGATGGTAAGGCTCATCTGGGCCATGTAGACATTGTAGAAATACTGGGTTACGGTTTTTTCCATTGACAGCCTTTGAATGGCATAGCCCAACATGGCATTTTCATTGTCCAGTTCGAGCGTTTTAAGTGACCATTTGGTCCTGTTATAGGTGAACAGAGGCTGCGTGATGGACAGATAAAGATTATTGTAAAAAGCCTCATTGGTATTGGAAGTACCCAACGCATCTGAGGTATTGGATTGCCAACCAAAAGTATTGATGAGTGATATTTTCCCATCAGTAGGTAAAAAAGGCTGATCAACCCTGAAAGTACCCGACGAATTGATGATTTCATTGGTAAACCACTGGGAGGTGCGGCTATCAAATTTACGGCTGTTACTGTAATCGATCGGTGCAACATTCAGTGCAAATTTCGATTTTAATGCTGCACGCTGGGCATTCAGCGATTCCCTTGTCCTTTCCAGGTTGAGGATTGTACTCTGAATGCTTGGACTGTTTGAAACAGCGATCTCCATCGCTTTTTCCAGTGTGAGTATTGTTTGCCCCTGAGATTCAAGATGAAATACCAGAAGCAGGCTTACGAAAGATAGAAATGTTGTTATTTTTTTCATGTTATATAATATGGTGTTAACGTTCTTTGACAAGTTTAATGGCATCCGCATAGATTGTGCGGGCCTTGGTATTGTTGGTCAGTTCAACCCTGGCAGAATCAGATGAGAAATGGTAGGTCCCCATCTCAACCCAGGTACTCTCCCTGTTATCGGGTTTCAATATGGGATGATCGGTGCCATCGTCGTGGATCACATTAAAATTGTATGTCTCTTCGGGTTGGTTGCCGTCCCTGTTCCATCCGAAACGAATTTTGGGGATGTATGCCCAAATCTTATAGTAACCTCCCTCTTTGATCGGAACACTCCAGACAGCCTTTCTTTCGCCGGTCCCACCTTTGCAATAATAGGCAGAGCGAATCTGTTTACCATAAAACTGTTCATTGGTGGTAAGCGTCCACTCTACCTGTGGGTTCCACATGTTCATCCCTTTGTATTTAAGATCATCTTCCTGAACCTCCCTGGTGAACAATCGCTTGATGAAACTTTTGGAAATAGGCTGAACCAGCCTGAATCCGGGATCTTCAGTATCAGCAATAATTTCGGTTGGTTCATCGCCATTCGTGTAGGGAATAATCTCCTCTTTGTCAGATCCTTCTCCTTTAGGGTCAATTTCGAGCTTCTCGAACCGTTGTGAAATGGTTGATGGCAGATTGTGCGAAGCATAGGTATTGATGGTCATGGAACGTGGATCCCTGTTCAGGAGAAAAGTCATTCGTTTCGACTCTTTGGCTCCGATCACAACTGTCTTTTCGATGTTGTCGTCGTTACCTCCGCCACCCATCATCATTCTGCGGCCACCGCCACCACCGCCTCCCATTCCGCCGAGCCGGAAGGTTACCGTAATTGCCCCTGCGATATTTTCTGTATTGGTTAGTGTGAAAGCTACAACAGATTTTATCTGGTCGTCTTTCTGGATTTTAAAGGCCTTGGTATCGATAAGGATGTAGCCGGGAAGTGCGACAGAGGTATACCATTTCGGCAAGTATTGATCCAAATCGAGATTGAAGCTGTTTCGCATCTCAGCATTGAGCTCCTCGACGGGGATTGTTCTGAATTTTCGCTCCTCCAAAAAACTCCTGATGAAATCTTCAAATTTTTCCGGACCAACGGCTCCCTTCATCAGCGCGAAAAGAAATCCGCTTTTGGTTTGGATCACATTGTTCAATACATCTGTATCTTCCTGTTTCTCCAGGATATCGGCAAACGATTTGCTTTGAAGCGCAATATTCCCTTTTTCATCACCAGACAGACCCATCATATTGCGCATGAAGTTGTTGCCTCCGTCGGTAGCGCTCCTGGAGAGGTAGGATTCAACTACGCGGTTGGTGATTGGATATGCAGATGATGAGATGTAATTGATGTAATTGTAGTAATTGGGAAAGATAAAATATGGGTTGAGCACATCGGCGGCAAAATTTACATTTGGACCTCCGCCACCGATCCGGATACCACCAAAGTTCATCTGGTTGACTTTGCTATTGAAAAAGGTTTCGTTGATGAACCTTTTCAGGTAATTGGCTTCGGTTTCACGGGGAGAGATGGTCTCGTTGTGATCCCGTGCGTTGTTCTGGGCAAATTTTTTCGCCAGGGCAAAATTTGCGCCAGACAACTTGAAACCGCCTTCAGGCAGGTAAACAGTTTCTGGCTGCACTTGTTCACCCGCGCTACTCCAGGCATGGTTGAAAGAGCAGAACTGAACCGGTATTTCGATCAGTTGAAGCCTTGCATAGGGATATTCGCGACGGATCTTGATCTCCCAGGTCTTCTTCAGGTCACGGATCACGGGAACGGCTGAGTCACCAAGAACCTTGAAATATTCATCAAAACGGTTGTGTCCCTTAAAGAAACTCAATGTGTAGTTCACTTTATCAACCTGAAGGGAACGGGTTTGATAATTTCCTGCTACCACTGCAATTTGGGTCAAAGGCTGTTCCGGTACAAATAAAGTAGTACCGTCGGTTTCCTCAGTTTTCTTTCCTTGTGACAGGACAGTCAGGCCTTTTGCCGCTTTTACACTAAGCCGGTAGTTCGAAAATTGGGTTGCCAGCCAGTTGAGCCCTTTGGATGAATAACTGATTCCCGCCGTAGGATACCACCTGGTCTCAGGGGTTAAAAGAAGGTAATCTGGAGTTATGAAGGCATGTTTCTTGTCGTTTACGCCGCCTGAATTGTTTTTCCAATTTTCTAGTTGCAAAGGGGTCTGGTCGAGGTAACAGAATGATTCATCTATGGTACCTTTGTATTGGATGCTAATCTGCAGCGAGTCGCCGGGCTGCAATGGCCTGTCGGGTTTAATTTTAATGAGCTGCAACTCCCTGGAAAAACCGGCGCCGGTGAGTTTGACGACTTCGAGCCCCGGATTCAGTGTAAGCACAAACTCATTGATGGCATCTTTGGCTGCATTTTTTATTCCTAATGCAGCGGTCGCTGAAATTTGATTTCCCAAATGCTCAAGCTCTATTTGACAGGATGTTACCTGAACAACTTTAAGATTGGCGTAATTGTTGTTCAGCGTTACCATCTCCTTACGGTGATTCTCTTCACTGTTGATGTTCATGATGTAGATGAAACCCAGAAGAAGACCCGTACCTATGAAAACTCCGGCGAAGATCATGACAACCTCCTTGACAAATCTGGATTGGGATAGTCTTTTTAACAGTAATATGGTGAGACAAATAAACCCAAGACCCAAAAAGAAGTAGATTCCCCTGTGAACCAAAATCTCTTTTATATTGCCGAATCCAACCATCTCCGACCATGTCATTGGTAACTTAAAGGACATGTAATCAAATATATAGTGGTATTTATTCTGTAGATAGAACAGTGTTGCTGCGATGTAACCAAGCAATACCAGGAATGTAACTGCCTGGTTTTTAATTACTGACATCAGGAAGAAAGAGAATCCCATAATGAAAATCAGCGTTGGGATACTGATCAGCAGAAAATAGTAGATATAGGGTAGAAAGTTGAACCTGGTATATGGAGATGCAATGTTAAAAATGGCAACCATTCCCAGTGCTATGGCATTCAACATCACAAAAACCCAAATATTCCCAAGTGTTTTGCCGATAACATAATCGGCATTGGTGATGGAACGCATGTAAACCACTTCTGTTGTATCCAGCTTCTTGTCCTGCTTTAAAAATTCAGAGGCCAGAAAGACCGCGATAACAGCCTGTGCCAAATTGATAATGTAAAGGTTTGTGAAAGGGATCATCGAAGGCAGGGCGATCATATCCCCATTTGGCCATCCTACAACGCCTGATTGAGTTCCGAAGTTGTAAAAAAAGACAAAAACCAGCGACAAAATGGAAAAAATACGGAAGAACCAGCTTCTGAACAGCGTGATGGATTCGTATTTGGCTACGGCTATGATGTTGTGAATTGCTCTCATTTTCTAGTAGTATTAGATATTTCAGATCAAATCTCGATCCATTTCTGGTTGAGTTCATTTTCCATAAAATTGACGTAGGCATGTTCCAGGTTGGGTTCGATGCGCTCGCCAAGGTAGCCGTTGATCTCCTTGGATACCACCTGAACCTCCCAGCCTTCCTCCGAAGGAATGGAAGAGATGATCGGGTATTTTTCCTGAATCTCAAAATATTCCGTCTCGGTGGCTGTGATTTTCCAAACGTTCTGTTTGGCAAGGTTAATCAGATGTTCAGGAGAACCTTTGTATGAGAGGACCCCTTTGTTCATCAACGCCATATCGGTACAGGTACTAGAGATATCGCCAACAATGTGGGTGGATAGGATGATAATCACATCTTGGTCGCTTACCCTGGTAAGCAGGTTCCGGAAACGGATCCGTTCTTCAGGATCCAAACCAGTGGTAGGCTCATCCACGATGATCAGCCTGGGATCGCCGATCAGCGCCTGTGCAATTCCCAGCCTGCGTTTCATACCACCCGAGAGGTTGTTGGCAAAGCGGTTACGGGCCTCATACAGTCCAACCTCTTCGAGCATTTTCTCAACAATCTCCCTCCTGCTTTTGCCATTGGTCAGGCCAGCCAGTCGGGCAGCATAATCGAGGAATTCGTATGTCTTTAATTTGGTGAAGAAACGAAAATCCTGGGGCAGGTAACCGAGCATGGAACGGATCTCCTTGCGGTCTTTCATCAGGTCCAATCCATTGACAAGAACTTGTCCGGAAGAGGGTTTCATCAGCGTAACCAGGATTCTCATCAAGGTTGATTTCCCGGCGCCATTGGGTCCCAGCAAACCAAACATACCACTCTCTATGGTCATGTTTATATCCTTAATAGCGTGATTGCCATTGGGGTAGACTTTATTGAGTCCTTTGATCTCAATTCTCATACGCGATTTATCTTAAGTATATACCTGTTAGTAAAGGTTAATCATTAGTAATTACTGTACTTTGACTTACAATGATGTCAATGGTTTAAATGGAAAATGAAAGGTACATGAAAACCATTAAAAAACTCACAAAATGACATTCATTTATGTGAGTTTTAATAAAATATTTAAAAGAAAATTAAATGGACTAACAATTCTCAGATCAGTTGGTAGTCTGAATTTTGCTCGAAGCATCTTTTTGAAGAGAAATTTGATTGGCCTGCCGTAGCCAGATCCTGGAACCATCAGTCAAATTTCCGTAAATTGTATTTAAATTACTCATTATTCTGGCATCAGATTTTTGAAGATCTATTTTCAAGGTGTCAATACCAAGGTTGTTTACATGGATATTTGATTTGTTCCTTGCAACAATATTCAGAAGCTGAAAAGTCTTTTTCTGATCTTTGATCTGATAGATTTCCAGCCTGCTGTGATCCAAATCCAGGGACAAATTTGCCTGGTTGAAATGGGTAAGATTCACCGTCGAATTCTTTGCTATGATTCTTTTTAGCGGAACTATAACATGGATTTTGATAAAGAGAATGCTTTTTTCTGATCTTTGATCTGAGAACTTTAACGTGTCACCTATGAGGGTGTATTTCAAATCCGGAGCCACTGAATCCTTCATAAAGAATACGCTAATAATCGATGAATCACTTTGAATCAACTCAAATCTCCTGCTGTCGTTGATGCAGAGCACTTTAAATGGCGAAATCGTTTTTTTGATCACTTTAAAATCGACCTGAAATTTATTGCTCATCCGTCCGGTTATATGTAGGTAGACAGCACCAGCCAGCATAAGCAGTGCGATGGTGGAAAGCATGGTAATAAATATGATTTTACTTGTTTTCATCTTGGTCTATTAGTTATTTGGTTCAAAATAGGGTTTAAGTTCTTCAAAAGTGATTCCAAGCATCCGGGTTTGCCGCACAATAAGAGGTAAGTCAATTTCAAAAAATTCTTTTCTTTTCCAGTCACGGATAATCTGAACGGCCTCCGTACTTACGTAGAAACCGATTCCTCTTTTGTTGTCAATGATTCCGCGCACCTGTAGTTCGGTGTATGTGCGCATCACGGTATTCGGATTGACGCCCATTTCTGTAGCCAGGTCGCGGACAGACGGGATCTTTTCACCCGGAGGATATTGTCCCCCGATCACCTTCTCCGAAATGCTGTCGGCAATCTGGAGAAAGATGCCTTTGGTATTTTTGAATTCCATGGTTAAACCTCCTTCTCTTTTATTTTAAACCAGGTAATGGTTAGTAAACACAAATTGATTAGGGTTGATAGGATGGCATACAAGGCTATTGCTTTTTTTTCACTGTCAACGAACTGGATACTGTTATGCTCTGGATAATATATCCTGGGATTTAATCCTTTTCTCAGAAGATAAGAGAACAAACCATATCCGGCAATAATCAATGAAAAAGTGAACATGGTTTTTAACAACGGTGATTTTGAAAAGTGGCTTGCACCTGTAAAGACAGTGATAAACATAAATAAAATCCCCTGCACCAATAATACCTTAGCCCATCCATCAAACTTACCCTGATTGTTTATTTCAGTATATGCTTCACCAAATGAAAATTTATAATTTGTCAATTCAGGAATAAATGAATGCACCACAGCGCCTTCAATATTGGCCACGAGCCAAAAGAAAACAGGCATTAGGACGATGAAAACGACAACCCTATTCAGCAGTTCAAACACAAATTTCTCGGTTGAAGAGGCCGGTAACATCAGGTAGACCATGCTTTTCTCTTGGTGCGAAAGGCCGGAAATGAGAGGCCGGTATAGATTATTCCTGTTATAAAAAAAAGGAAGGTGAAGGTGATCATGTAATTTTTGTTTTCCCACCGGGTAAAATGTGAAATGTATTGAAACCAGACTAAAAGTAGAAACAGGATCCCGGCAAATCCAGCCAATGAAATTCCTATCAGCTTTTTATTGATAAGGAACGATTGTTTGCCCAAAAGCAGCAACCGCTGAAATGAAAATTGATGATTTGTTTGCATGGTATTATCCGATTTTTTTCCCGTTTGTAACTGCATTAAAAAGTAATTCGATATCCACCTCGGTCTGGACTCCTCCGTTAGGTACTATCAGTCTGTAACCACCCGGGACTGCCTCGCTGTAAATTACCCCTTCAACATTTGCAGATGTTTCAGAGATAAAATTTACTTTTTGTGAGATTTCTGCGATGGTCCGCTGGAAAATAACCCTTCCGTTGTCGAGTACAATGATTTTATCAATCAGGTTTTCAACATCTTTCACCTGATGGGTTGAGATGATTACCAACTGATCTTCGTCGAGCGAACCTGCAAGGATTTTACGGAACAAGGCCTTGGAAGGAATATCAAGGCCGTTGGTTGGTTCATCCAATACCAGCAACCGGCAACGTGTGGCCAGTGCAAATGCGATCAGGAATTTTTTCTTCTGGCCATGTGAAAGCTTGTGTAAATATCTTTCTGCATGAAGTTCAAATTCAACCAGAATCCTGTCCATCATCTCCCGGTCAAATTTTGGATAGAATGGCGCGTAAGCTTTGCAATAATCGCTGATTGAAATGGAAGGGAAGTAAAACTCCTCAGGAACCAGAAAAACATCGTTCAGCATGGGTACTACCCGTTTTTTTGGAATGTAACCAAGCACCGACAAGTTTCCTGAAGAGGGATGAAGCAGTCCGGTAAGCAGTTTGAGCAGACTGGTCTTGCCTGCGCCGTTCTTTCCCAGCAATCCGGTGATGCTGCCTGCTTCGAGATGTGCCGATAAGCCATCGAAAAGTGCCTGTTGCCGGGGATAAGCAAAATGAAGGTCTTTAATCTGGATCATAAATCTAAATTTACTGTTTTGGTGTACTACTAAACTAATACAGTGCAAATATAAATGATAATATTTCAGATTACCAAATATTTTAAGGAATTATGCTGAGAATTTTGGATTCGGTCCTCGAGTCGGTCGAAAGGTTGGATTTTCGATTTAAGCAGGCACGAATTAGCATATCTGCGGCTGCGAGGGGAAAATGAATAAAGAAAATTGCCCGTCAGGGCATTAAGCTCAATAGAAAAATGGTTATGTGAGTGAATTTCATTTTCCCGGCAGGGAATAAACAGGAAGCATTGGCAGGTATAACATTAAGATATCATAGAAGGTTTATCCCCTGCCGGGGAAACCTCAACCATGTAATTTTCTTTCTATTGAGCTTAATGCCCTGACGGGCAAAAAAATGATTCAATATTTATGACGTGAAGCTCAGGGACAGAATCCATTGTGTTGTAATTAAGCCCTTCGACAAGCTCAGGGACCGGCATTCTTTGATCTATTTGTTCGACCCTTCGACAGGCTCAGGGAGGGTAATCTAGAATCACAATATATGTCAGGTAATGAAGTCCTTTGTGCTTCCTTAGTGTCTTCCTTCGAGACCTTTGTGGTAAAATTTCAACACTGAGGACACAAAAATAGCATAACGACTGGTATTGAATTCCAAAATCTAAAATAAAAAAAAGGCCATCCTTTCGGACAGCCTTTTCTACTTATTTCGCCTCTTTATTTTACTTCACTTTTTGTACAATGGCGCTGAATGCAGCGGGATTGTTCATCGCTAAGTCGGCAAGGACTTTGCGGTTTATTTCGATGTTGGCCCCCTTCAACTTGCCCATAAACTGGGAGTAGGAGAGACCTTCAGTGCGAACTGCAGCATTGATACGCTGAATCCACAATGCACGGAATAACCTTTTTTTGCTTTTTCTGTCACGGTACGCATACTGGAGACCTTTCTCCCATGTGTTTTTGGCAACCGTCCAGACAGTTCCTCTTGATCCAAAGTATCCCCTGGTCAGTGAGAGCACCTTCTTACGGCGGGCTCTTGAGGCGACGTGATTGACTGATCTTGGCATTTTTACAAATTTTAGGACAATGGCGATCCCGATATTTCAGGATACTTGTGGGCTCATTCCCCGGTTAAAAAATATTAATTATTTCAAGGAACCCTACCTCAATGCGAGAAGCCTTTTTACATGGGCTACGTCTACATCGGCTACCAGACCCCAATGGGTCAGGTTGCGTTTGCGTTTGGTGCTTTTCTTGGTCAGAATATGACTTTTGTAAGCGTGTTTCCTTTTGATGCTTCCACTTCCGGTCAGCTTGAAGCGTTTTTTTGCGCCGGAATTCGTTTTCATTTTAGGCATCTCTGTCTAACTGTTTTAAATTACTTTTTCTTTTTGGGCGAAATAAATATGGTCATTCTCTTACCTTCAAGTTTCGGCAGTTGTTCAACTTTTCCGAAATCTTCCAGTGCGTTGGCAAAGCGGAGCAATAAAATCTCCCCTTGCTCATTATAAAGTATCGAACGTCCCTTGAAAAATACATAAGCTTTCACTTTTGCACCGTCCTGAAGGAACTTTTCGGCATGTTTTAATTTAAAATTGTAATCATGTTCGTCTGTATTGGGACCGAACCTGATCTCTTTCACGATGATCTTGACCGCCTTTGCCTTCAGCTCTTTCTGCTTCTTTTTCTGAGCATAGATGAACTTCTGGTAATCGACGATCCTGCAAACAGGTGGTTCCGCGTTGGGTGAAATTTCAACCAAATCGAGCTCCATTTCATCGGCCTTCCGAAGAGCATCCTGGATTTTGTAAACACCCTGTGGCTCAACATTGTCGCCAACCAGCCTTACTTCCGGAACACGAATCTGGTGATTGATCCGAAACAATGATTTCTCTTCTTCTTTTGGAGCTCTTGGCCCCTTGGTCCTGATAACTGCTATGGCTTTATCCTCCTATTTTTAGTTAATACCGACTAATTGTACAATTCTGCCAGAATAGATTTGACCTCTTTTTGGATCATCTCTTTGAACTCGATTAAAGAAACAGTACCCTGATCGCCTTCACCCTGACGACGAACGGCCACAGTCTCAGTTTCGCTCTCTTTTTCGCCGACGATGAGCATATAAGGTATGCGTTTCATCTCGTTGTCACGGATTTTCCTGCCTATCTTTTCGTTACGCTCGTCAACGACGGTGCGAATATCGGAATTATTTAGATATTCTGAAACTTTTTGCGCATAATCGTTGTACTTTTCACTGATGGGCAACACAACCACTTGGTCGGGTGTGAGCCAAATTGGAAATTTTCCTGCCGTGTGCTCAATCAGTACCGCGCAGAAACGCTCCATCGATCCGAACGGTGCACGGTGGATCATGACCGGACGGTGTCGTTTGTCGTCAGCGCCAATATACTCCAGCTCAAAACGTTCAGGCAGGTTGTAATCTACCTGAATGGTTCCAAGCTGCCAGCTTCTTCCGATAGCATCCTTTACCATGAAGTCTAACTTTGGACCGTAGAAGGCGGCTTCGCCCAGTTCGGTAACGGTACTTAGCCCTTTCTCGGCACAAGCTTCGATGATAGAACGTTCCGCTTTTTCCCAGTTTTCGTCCGATCCGATGTATTTTTCTTTGTTGGATGGATCCCGCAAGGAGATTTGAGCCGTATAGTTTTCAAAATTCAAAGTCTTGAAGATGATAAAGACAATGTCGATCACCTTCAAAAATTCCTCTTTCAACTGATCAGGACGGCAGAAGATGTGCGCGTCATCCTGCGTAAATCCGCGGACGCGGGTCAATCCATGCAACTCGCCACTCTGTTCGTAGCGGTAAACGGTGCCGAATTCTGCCAACCTAACGGGAAGGTCTTTGTAGGAACGGGGTTTAAAACGGAATATCTCACAGTGGTGAGGGCAGTTCATTGGTTTCAGCAAATACTCTTCTCCTTCGGTCGGGGTTTTAATGACCTGAAAAGAGTCTTTGCCGTATTTTTCGTAATGGCCCGATTTCTTGTATAGTTTCACATCGCCAATGTGCGGAGTGATCACCTGGTCGTATCCGAATTTCTTCTGTACGCCCTTTAAGAATTTCTCAAGTTGTTCGCGTAGCATGGCGCCTTTGGGCAGCCACATTGGCAGACCCTGACCAACTTCCTGCGAGATCATGAAGAGTTCCATCTCTTTCCCGATCTTGCGGTGGTCGCGCTTTTTGGCCTCTTCCATCAGTACAATGTACTCCTCGAGCAACTTTTGTTTAGGGAAGGTGATACCGTAAACACGGGTCAGCATCTTATTTTTTTCACTGCCACGCCAGTAGGCCCCGGCGATACTGGTCAGCTTAAGGGCTTTGATATATCCGGTATTCGGAAGGTGCGGACCGCGGCATAGATCGGTGAAGTTGCCTTGCCGGTAGAGGGTAATGGTACCGTCTGTCAGTTCGGAAATGAGCTCCTGTTTGTAGGGATCGCCTTTTTGGGTGAACAGTTTAAGCGCCTCCTCTTTTGAAATCTCAGATCTGATGATCTCCGATTTGGTACGCGCCAGATCCATCATCTTCTTCTCAATCTCGGTGAGGTCTTTTTCTGTTAATGTCTGACCATCAGGAAGATCAATATCGTAATAGAAACCATTGTCAATAGAAGGACCAATGCCGAATTTTGTACCCGGAAGGTATGCCTCGATGGCCTCCGCCATGATATGGGCCGAAGAGTGCCAGAAAGTATCGCGCCCCTCTTTGTCGTCCCAGGTATGCAATTTGATCGACGCGTCCGATTGGATCGGGCGCATCAGGTCGCGCACTTCGCCATTGACAGTTATGGAAAGTACCTCTTTTGCAAGGTTTCTGCTGATCGCTTCTGCGATTTCCATGCCGGTAACCCCTGCATCAAACTCTCTGACAGAGCTATCGGGTAGCGTTATCTGAATCATAGTGACTTTTTTATGAAGGTGCAAAATTAGCGAACTTCCGCCGTTTCATCAAATCTATTTTGATCTTTGTGTCCGAAAGATTGAACTATCGGCAATATTTTTAATCCTTACCAGGAAATCGCTCCGGGAGGGAGGGATTATTTTTCTATTTTTGGAGGTTGTTAGGTTTTGTGATAGGGCTTGAGTTTGCTTCCCACTTCGTACCTTCCCGATGAAAAATCGGGACAGGCAGCGGTCGCAATGACGGATCATTTTTTGGAGGTGAGGGTTGAGAGAAGGAGGCGGGTCATCAGTTTTCGGTAATAGTAGAATCGCCGCCCGCCTCCTTCTCTCAACCCTCACAAAATCAACAGCATACCGTCATTGCGAGGAGGCACGACGAAGCAATCTGTTGATTTACAGTCATATATACCGTGTGCCTATTGTGACAATATTTGATAATAGATCGTCGCACAATGCTAATTATGACAGATGATAGGTTTCTGTCATTGGGAGGAGGAACGACGAAGCAAACTCCCACATTACCAGAATGTAAATTATTAAACACTCATTTATATGCTAAAAAAATATTCCTTCCTCTTACTCGTTTTACTGGCAACCCTGGGACTTCAAGCGCAAAGGCTAACGCTCGAAGATGTGGTCATCAAGAGAACCTACGGACAGAAGGCTGTGTATGGCCTGGTTTCCCTGAATGATGGACTCCATTATTCAACCCTCGAAAATATGGGTAAGGAGATCGTGAAATACAGTTACAAAACAGGAGAAAAGGTAGCCACTCTCCTTGATATCCCATCCTTGAAAAACGACTCGCTCAAATCCATCTCAGATTATCAGTTCAGCAACGACGAAAGCAAGGTGCTGCTGATGACCGACCGTAAACCCATCTACCGAAGATCCTTTACTGCCAAATATTTTGTCTATAATTTCGTAACGAAGGAACTTTCCAAACTCTCCAACAGTGATGAGCAGCAACTGGCAACATTTTCGCCGGATGGTGAAAGGGTGGCATTTGTTCGCAAAAACAACCTTTTCGTCAAGAGTCTGCGTTTTGGAACCGAACGTCAGGTGACCAACGACGGTGAGTTCAACAAAATTATCAATGGAGCACCCGATTGGGTCTACGAGGAGGAGTTTGAGTTCAACCGCGGATTTGAATGGTCGCCCGACAGCAAGCAGATTGCCTACATGAAATTCAATGAAGAACAGGTTCCGATCTACCACATGCCAATGTACAAAGGGATGGCGCCCGAGCACAAAGAGAATAAATTGTATCCAGGTGAATATAGCTTCAAATACCCCAAGGCTGGGGAGAAGAATTCTATCGTTCAGATTTGGATGTACGATGTGAAAAATGGCCACAATATCCAGATGGAAACCGGCAAAGAGACGGATAATTATCTGCCAAAAATCTCCTGGACCAACAGCGGCGTAGATTTGGGCATCTTTCGGATGAACCGCCTTCAAAACAAGCTAGAACTGCTTCTGGCTAATCCAAATACCGGGGACAGCCGTCTGATTTATACGGAGAAAAACAATCGCTACATCGAAACGGATTTCCTGGATAATTTTCAATTTCTCGCAGACAACAAAAACTTCATGGTCCTTAGTGAACAGAATGGCTTTAAACACCTCTATCTCTACGATATGAATGGCGTAAAAGTCAAACAACTGACAGAAGGAAATTGGGATGTCATCAAATTTTATGGGTACGACCAGGTGATGAAATTCTTTTACTACCAGGCTGCTGCCGTTGTACCAATGCAACGCGAAGTGTATGGCATCTCTCTTGACAAGAAGAAAAAGTTGATGCTTTCGACACAGGCTGGTACCAACAATGTTGATTTCAGCAAAGGGTTCAAATATTACATCAATACCTTCAGCAATATTTCTACCCCCAATCTGGTGACCTTGCACGACATCTCGGGTAAGCAAATCAGGGTACTGGAGGACAATTCAGTTTTGAAAGGAAAGTTAGCCGGAATGCAGCTGCCGCAGAAGGAGTTTTTCAAGTTTACTACTTCAGAAGGTGTTGAATTGAATGGCTGGATGATCAAGCCGGTTCCTTTTAATCCGGGAGCCAAATATCCTGTTTTGATGACCCAATACAGCGGTCCAAACTCCCAACAGGTGCTGGACAATTTCTCGGTCGACTGGAACACCTATCTGGCACAGCAGGGTTACCTCGTTGTTTGTGTCGATCCTCGCGGAACCGGTGCAAGAGGGGAGGAGTTCCGCAAATGCACCTATGGTCAGTTGGGCAACCTCGAATCCAACGACCAGGTCGAAGCCGCCCGCTACCTGTCAAAACAATCGTATGTGGATGTGAAGAAGATTGCCATCTGGGGATGGAGCTTCGGTGGATTCATCTCCTCCATGACACTCTGCAAAGGGGGAGACCTGATCCATGCGGCCATCGCGGTAGCGCCTGTGATCAGCCACTATTTTTATGATACCGTTTATACGGAGCGCTACATGGGTCTGCCGAGTCAGAATCCTGACGGTTACAACCAAAATTCGCCCATCACGCTTGCCCCGGGCATTAAAGGAAAACTGTTGCTGGTGGCCGGTACCGCAGACGACAATGTACACTACCAGAATACGATCGAGTTTGCCGAGGCAATGGTGCAGGCAGGGATCCAATTCAGAATGATGTCGTACAACAACCGCAACCACGGGATACGCGGCGGCAATACGACTTTGCATCTGTATACCATGTTTGATGAGTTTTTGAGAGAAAACCTGAAATGAGAGATAAGAGATAAGATATAAGACATGAGATTTTTAAAACTCATCCAATCTAACTGATTAACAAAATAATCAAAAACCAACAATTTTTTCTCATGTCTTATATCTCATGTCTTATATCTTTTTTTTTTCGTTTTTTAATTGAAAAGTATATATTTGCAACGCCTTCCAAGCCCAGATGGTGAAATTGGTAGACACGCTAGTTTCAGGGACTAGTGAGCGCAAGCTTGTGCAAGTTCGAGTCTTGTTCTGGGCACCAAAACAGGTAATAAAACAAAAGCGCTTAAATGTTGAATTTAAGCGCTTTTATTTTGAGTGAGAATCAAGAATCTTCTTTTCGTGTATTTCGATAAAGCATTCGGAAATCGCGACTTAGCAAGCACATAATATGGATAGAAGAGAATTCATAAGCAGTTCTTACAAATATAGTTAAGGAATTAAGAAGTAGTTCCGCCCCAGGTACAGATAAACTCCGATAAAACATTGAAAATAAATGTTTTATCGGAGTTTTTTTATTTGCTACTGTAACACTACCGAAACATTTCATTTTTAGCCAAAAAATGAGGCTAGGAAATGGAATGGATTTCTGAGGTAATGGATAATATGCAATCTGCATTGATCACTTTTATTTTGCCTTCACCGATGACTCCCGAACATTCAAACGTCCGTTCAACGTAACTGTCTGCGGAACAAAGAGGCCTTTTGATTCGATTTGCTCCAACAAAAGGAGTGCAGCCGTTCTCCCTATCTCTGTCGTAGGCTGGGCTACGCTGGTCAAAGCAGGATCAACCAGTTCGGCAAGTTTCGTTTCGGTAAAGCCAACCAGGGCAACATCACCAGGGATCTTCAATCCGTATTTCTTCAGCATTTTCATGGCACCGATGGCGCACATATCATTGACGCAGAAGATGGCATCAGGCAATTTGTGTAAGGCGATCAGTTTTTCCATTTCCCGTTCGCCATCACTGATCAGGAGTCCCGCTTCAATGATAGAACCTTCATCTATCTTCAATTTGTGTTTTTTATGCGCATTAATAAACCCTTTGATCCTGTTTTGTGAAAAAGACAATGAATGAGAGGTTGTAAAGTGAATAATATTTTTATAGCCCTGATATATAAGATGTTCTGTGGCGAAGAATGCCCATTTATAATCGTCGAAGACTACTTTGTGGGTATTCAGTTTGTTGGAAACTCTGTTAAACAGGACTATCGGGAATCCCTGTTTGATGAGATTCTCGTAATACTCTACATTTTGTGTCTCAAAAGATAGTGAAAGGATCAATCCGTCCACCATGTTATTTTCCATTGCTTTCACATTTTCCATTTCATTGTCAAATGATTCATTGGATTGCATGATCAGCACCTGGTATCCCTTTTTGAAAAATACTTCCTGAATACCTATAATTACTTCAGGAAAAAAAGGGTTGATAAATTCAGGGACAACTACTCCAATCTGGTTGGAGCACTGTTTTAGCAAACTTTTAGCTATAGGATTCGGTGAATATTCCATCTCTTTCGCGGTAGCCAGAATCAGGTCGCGGGTCTCTTTCCTGATATCGTATTTGTCGTTGAAAGCCCTGGAAATAGTCGAAACCGAGCAATTCAATTTTTTTGCAACATCTTTAATAGTCACATGCTTCATTGTCGAAAAGTTTTGGTTGTCAGATATCTGTTAAGCCAGTAAAACTAATGAATAAAATTGACTTTCGGAAACGTTTCCGAAAATAAAAACGTTTCCGAAAACGTTTCCGAAAAAATATATTCTCTTTTTCTTTCATTTACCTTAACACTGAATTAACATTGTGCTACCAAAATTAACTGAATTTAATTGTTCCCTGAATGACACCTCTCGATTATTTAGTAATCATACTGTTTTCGTTGATGATCTTTGTCATCGGTCTCTCTTTTTCCAGAAATGCCGGCAAAGACATGAAAACCTTCTTTGCCGCCGGAGGTGCGGTCCCCTGGTGGATCAACAGTTTGTCACTGTTTATGGGGTTTGTGTCTGCCAGTACTTTTGTGGTATGGGGTTCAATTGCATACTCATCCGGGTGGGTTGCCATTACGATTCAATGGGCCATGTCGGTGGCTGGATTAATTGTCGGATTCTTTATCGCACCCAAATGGCACAAAACAAAGGCACTGACAGCTGCTGAATATATATGTCACCGGCTAGGTGTCAGGACTCAAAATACCTATTCGTACATTTATCTCTTCATCATGGTCTTCCTGAAAGGAGTATGCCTTTATGCAGTAGCAATTATTTTACAGGTTGCAACAGGGATATCACTGTATGTATGGGTTGGTTTACTTGGTGTAATCGTGATATTGTACACGACATTCGGGGGTCTATGGGCTGTTGTTGTAACCGATGTTTTGCAGTTTATCATTCTTCTTTCTGCGGGATTGATTCTGCTTCCGCTCTCATTGGACAAAGTAGGCGGGATATCCTCATTTGTTGACAGTATCAAAGCCCAGCAACTTACAGAGTTTTTCAATCTCAGCGACCATAAATACACCATCAGTTTTTTACTTGGATTCCTATTTTATAATGTATTTTACCTGGGCGGACAATGGAGTTTTATACAACGCTATACCAGTGTAGCCACGCCGAAGGAAGCAAAAAAAATTGGTGTTTTGTTTGGCTTGTTTTATGTGATCAGTCCGGTGATCTGGATGCTACCACCGATGATTTACCGGGCCATCAATCCAAACCTGGCAGGAATCGAAAGCGAACAGGCCTATATGCTGATGGCCAAAACAGCTTTGCCATCTGGAATGCTGGGGCTGATCATTATCAGTCTCTCTTTTGCAACAAACAGTTCAGTGCAGGGTTTCCTTAATATTTCTGCCGGTGTGATTACCAACGATTTCTTTAAAACAATCTATCCGCTGTCTTCAGAAAAATTGTTGATACGGGTTGCCAAGGTGGCAACATTTCTGATGGGACTTGTTGTTATTTTTATGGGAATGATGGTTCCCATGATGGGTGGAGCCACCAATGTGATACTTAGTGTCGCATCGATTACAGGGGGAGCCATGTATTTCCCGTTGATTTGGTCCTTGTATTCGAAAAAGCAGAATAGTTACACTGTTTTGGCCACAACGATTCTCTCACTGGCTATTTGCCTCTCCTTAAAATTCATTTTTCCGGTAATCGGAGGAACTCCTTTGTCCCGGGCAGCCGAGATGGTGACTGGCGTTTTGGTGCCTGTATCGATCATCGCTTTTTTTGAACTGGTGTTGGCTTTAAAGAAAAGCCCCACAACAGAATTCAATAATTATCAGAATTATCTGGTTTTTAAGGCAGATAATTCCAATGAAGTAACTGATTATGTGGACGAGTCCGCCAGTGAAAATAAATTTGGAAAGAAAATGATTGGTCTGGGAATTCTCTCTACGGGATTTATCATCGGCTTTTTGGGATTGATGGCTTCGATCGGTAAAATATATGTGTTGGGAGTAGCATTTCTCTTGCTGATGACCGGCGCTGGGATTTTGTCTAAAGTATTAAAATAGAATCATATATATAAAATGATTAAACAGGAATTATCCCCGATAAAAAGGGGCAATATGATAGTTACGCTTGATACGGACCTGGTAGTAGTGGGTGGAGGAATAGCAGGAACCTGCGCTGCCATCACTGCATCAAGAAACGGAATTAAGGTTATCCTCGTTCAGGATCGCCCTGTTTTGGGTGGAAATGGTTCCAGTGAGGTTAGATTATGGGTATTGGGAGCTACTTCCCACATGGGGAACAACAACCGTTGGGCACGCGAAGGTGGAGTGATAGACGAAATCCTCGTTGAGAATCTTTACCGCAACAAGGAAGGTAACGCCATAATTTTCGATACGGTACTGCTGGAGAAAGTCAGGCTTGAACCCAATATTACACTCCTGCTCAATACCATGGTTTATGATCTTGAGAAAAAAGATGCGGTAAATATTTCTTCCCTGAGAGCCTTTTGCAGTCAGAATTCTACTGAATACCATTTGAAAGCACCTTTGTTTTGCGATGCATCAGGTGACGGAATTGTGGCTTTTGGTGCTGGTGCTTCCTTTCGCATGGGAGCCGAAGGCAAAAGTGAATTTGGCGAAGGTTTTACTCCTACCGACGAATACGGCGAACTTTTAGGACATACCATTTATTTCTACAGCAAAGACACCGGACGTCCGGTAAAATATGTTGCCCCTTCTTATGCACTGAAGGACATCAATAAAATCCCCCGTTTCAAGAATATAAAAACGGGAGATATGGGCTGTAATTTCTGGTGGTTCGAGTTTGGCGGACGAGGCGATACCATTCACGATACCGAAGAAATTAAATGGGAACTCTGGAGTGTGGTATACGGAGTTTGGGATTACATTAAAAACTCCAGAAAATTCCCGGAATCTGAAAATCTTACCTTGGAATGGGTTGGTACAATACCTGGCAAACGCGAAAGCAGAAGGTTCAATGGTGAATATATGCTTAAACAGCAAGACATTGTGGATCAGACACACTTTTACGATGCAGTATCCTTCGGGGGATGGGCCATCGATTTGCATCCTGCTGATGGCGTTTTTTCGGGATTGCCCGGCTGTAACCAATATCATTCAAAAGGAATTTACGAAATACCTTATCGTTGCTTTATCAGCAAAGACATCAAAAACCTTTTTATAGCAGGTCGCTTGATAAGCGCTTCGCATGTGGCGTTTGGCTCAACCCGTGTAATGGCAACGTCAGCTCACGGAGCACAGGCTATTGGAATGGCCGCAGTTTTGTGCCTGCAACTGGGTTTGAACCCGACTGATTTTGCCAAAACTGAAAACATTAAAATCCTTCAGCAAAAGTTAAATATCAATGGGCAAAGTATTCCGGGAGTTCCAATTGATCAGAAAGAAAATTTAGCTGCGGAAGCTAAAATAGAGGCTTCAAGCGAATTGGTTCTCGACCAGATTCCGTTTGATGGTGATTGGTTAGAGCTAAAAATTGCAGCCGGACAACTTTTGCCTCTAAGCAAAGATATCCAATACTCTTTTGAGATTTCGGCAGATGTCAGGGTGACGACTTCACTTGAAGTTGAGTTACAAACCAGTTCAAAAATATTCAACTTCACGCCTGATGTTTTAATTGACAGCCAAAGAATTGAGTTAAAACAAGGAACTCAAAAGGTAGAAATCTCATTTCAAAATACTTTAACTGATGATCAGTATGGATTTTTAATTTTCCGAAGCAATCCGTATGTAAAGATTCGATGCAGCGAAAAACGTATCTCCGGAATAGTTTCGGTTTATAACAGGTCAAACCCTGCAGTAAACAATCACGGCAAACAGATACCGCCCCAAAACAGTGGTTTCGAATCGTTTGAATTCTGGTGCGCTGAACGACGCCCCAAAGGGCAAAACATTGCCATGTCGATTTCTCCTGCATTGAACTGCTTCCAAAAGGATAATGCAATCAATGGTTATACCCGTCCATACATTCAGTCGAATTTATGGGTAGCCGAATGGAATGATGAACATCCAAGCCTCACTTTAAAATGGGATGAAACAAAAACCATTTATTCTATTATACTCTTCTTTGATACTGATTTCGATCATCCAATGGAATCGTCCCAAATGGGTCACCCCGAAAATGTGATGCCCTTTGTGGTACGCGATTACCAAATTGAAGATGGTGCTGGAAATGTACTTTGTGCCAAAACAGGGAATTATCATACTATAAATAAAATTGAGTTTGAGAATCCGGTAAAAACCAGAAAACTGAAAATTGTTTGTGTGCATCCATCAGAAAAAGTGTCGGCATCGGTATTTCAAATCCATATAAATTGACTAAATAAAATCATGAAAACAAAACCTCTTCTTTTGATTATTTTTCTAGCATTTAACATTGCAGTTAATGCACAGCCATCAAATAATAATTCCTTTATCCGTGGCGATGCCAAAATTGAATTTCGCTGGCGCAATGGTTACGACGAGTATGGTGGTGATTTTAAATCGACTTTTAATCAGGAAGAGGTGACCCGTGGAACCCAAGCCTGGGTTGATGGTTTTAACTGGGCAGCCGATTATAAGGATTGGAACGATAGCATCCTATACGGGGTACAGCTCCTGTTCAGGGGAGGTTCGCCTTATGCTCGTGCATTGCGTTGCGTGAGCGATCTGGTGCCTGTTACTAGAGCTGGCTTGCCTGTTACTTTTGCCATTCCCTTACAGGTATGCATAGGTTCGGAAGAGTACGTGTCAGTAGCATTAAAAGTTTCGGGCCAGGACGAAGAGATTGTTTCGTTTACTTTTTCGCCTCAAAAGAAAGTAGAAATTACCGGAGGGCAGTTAAAAATTGACTTCTATACCCTGAAATTGTATGAGCCTTTAGTGAAATCGCCGGGCATGGCATTGATAGGTATGTTGCACGTCAGGGTATATCCGGGTTTGATAAATTATGGAGGTCGCATGACCTTTGAGTTTAGTTCCAACACCAAACACATGGACAAGGAATCTGGCTTTTCAATTGGTTCGCTTTGGAAAGATGTAAGCCAAACTGATGTAGCCGCCGCTTGGCACAAAAGCGGACTTAGCGAAGAAAAACTGGAAAAAGCGGCCGAAATCCAACGCATACAATTACAGGACTGGAATGCTCGTTCGCGAAAAATGTCTGATGACTTATCGGTTCCTGGCAAAATAGTCATTTCCTGTTCCGAGACGCCAAAGGCTTACGACCGGGGTGAGGGCAGAGTACAAGCTTATTCGGGCAATCCGGTAAAGGATTTTCAATCGGGGACACCCAGCGGCAAAATGATAGGGATGTCTACTGCTGTAGCCGAACAAATGGGTAAAAAGTTTTCCATATTTCGTTACCAGCACCGCCACATGCTGTGGGAAGCCAACAACCCCGAGAAGCTTAATCCCGAAGAACTCGGATACTTCGACCAATGGATGTTGGCTGCAAAAGCATCGTCCGACGCTGTGATTCTTGATTTACAGATTTCTCCATTCACCCAAGCCTATAAAGCATTTACTAAAATGGGCACACTGCCCTTGCCCTCGGAAGGCGTTCCCGGATATACATGGGATAAGCTTGTTATTGGTTACATTTTTGCAATTCGACATGCAAAAGAAGTATGCCCGCAGTTGAGCATTGTGCAAATGCCATACGAGTTTGACAACATTAACAATACCGAATACCATCGCGATGCACATTATCAGTTGTTAAAAGTGGTTTATAGAGCAGTGAATGAGGTAAACAAAAAACTTGCTTCCAACCAGCAGATTAAAGTCGCCGGACTTGGGGTCAACACTCCCGATGGTCGTTGGGAATTTATCAATGGCTTTTTGAAACGTTATGCGGCAGATACCGACCCCACCAAACGGCTCGATTACCTTACCTGGCATACCTACCTGTTTCCCCCTTTTGATTATCCCAATATTACAAAAGGGTTTCAAGCTAAATTGCAGGAATTATTGGCAAAACACCACCTTCCCCTCAATTTGCCTGTTATTGTTGATGAATTGGGATTAGCCGAACCTTCTACTATTGAAGATTTATCAGACTTGTTAGGTGCTGCACGCAAAGAGGCTGCCATGGCCTGCTTCACAGCTTCAATACACAATTGGAATCTGGCCGAAAACGGGAACTTTATACCCATAACAGGCGCTGGATGGCATTTCGGCATGCTTACTTACGGAAAGCAGAATGCCATGAGCCCCTACGCAAAAGGGATGATACTCCGCAGTCGCCTTGCCGATGGCATGATACCCTCTACCTCAACCCCGCAAGACAACAAAGGCTATGGCCTTTATAGCCTTGCCACCCGAGACGACAAGAAAATATCAGTGCTGGTATGGAGTGCCTCGCCGGCTGTATTTTTAAGCAATGCCCACTCTCTCAGCTACCCCAAAACAGAAGTAGTATTTAACGATTTGCCTGTAAATCTACAAAACAGATTATTAAAAGTAAGTATACAATCTATGTCACCCGATGATGCAGCTATTCAGCTCATTTTGGGTCAGAACAAATGCCAAACCTTACCACTTACTCGTGGTGCCGACCGATACG
>Ga0265297_10002252_pt1 | contig 40270 bp, 60 predicted proteins | sample Munlanlwell13791_FD_192502 | JGI IMG/M metagenome (GOLD analysis project Ga0265297, IMG submission 192502) | Leachate microbial communities from a municipal landfill in Southern Ontario, Canada - Leachate well 137-91 | ecosystem: Engineered > Solid waste > Landfill > Unclassified | place...
TCATAAAACAGAGGGGCTCTTGCTATGAACAAGAAAGCAGATAACCGTCGGCATCGGTATCGGTATCAAAGGTATGTCTTTTTTCTTGTTCCATTTATTTTTTGGTTAAATCTTCTGTTTCTTCTTCGGCCATTAAGGAATTAATAAAAATTGCAGTCTTTTCATCCCTCCCTGCATCGGGATCTGGTTTTTCAGGTTTTTTTCTTTCTTCTTTTAATATTTCTTCTTTCTTCTTCTCTTTATCCTTATCCTTTTCTTTGTCTTTGTCCTTAGCCCCTTCTAAGGGGCTTATAAGGGCCTTATATTTTTGAAGAAGATTAAACTTCATTAAGGAAAGTATAACAGAATTATGTACCCGGTTATTCTCATTCAACTGACCATATTGTTCTTCAATGAAAGGAAGTATAAACCACTTCGATCCATTATCAAACTCTATTACCCGTGTCTGGCCTTCATTAAAATACTTCAAAGCATCAGATTTATTAACCACCATATCCTTCCCTAAAAAGAGTTGTGCTACCTCAAAATCTACTATCCAAATTCCGGCATGATCACAGTCATGATTTAGATAATCCCAAAGGACCTTATAAGCCCCTTGTAAGCCCCTTATAAAGGGCATGCGATATTTGTTAGTATCAGTGAACCTTTTTGCCATAATATCATAGTATAAATGACGAGATAAACCCCGGAGCCGTAACGGTCATTCTGGGAGAATAACCCTCCGGGGAGTACCTCGTTATATTTTTATGATTATTATCATTTTTTTGCGTTACGGTGCATTGCAAATATAAACATTTAATTTAAAAAAGGATCCCGGCTTAAAATAAATCATGATGTGAAAGTCACTAAAACTTAACCTCCGGCGAAAGAACGTACCGGGAATCCTCTTTTATAACTTGTTTTTCTTAACGAACTTCTCCACCCTGGCATGAAGTTCAGGAGCTTCTACCTTCAATCGTAAGTACACCCTTCTCTGCATACTGAAATCTTTCTTTGTAGTGCCCCAGAAATGGGTGTATTTTAATTTCTTTTCTATCTGCCCTGCATCAGGATCAAGAACTCTTACCTTACCTCTGAGCTTATGCATTTTAATCAGGGACGCAGCGAAATACTGCTCATGGAAGAGATTTTGATGTATAAGCATAGATGCATATTCCCGAAAGAATAACTCCTGGTTGTCTTCCGCAAAGATGTACTCCTGACTGCACTGCCTCCATTCTTCAAAGAATTCAAGGTTATGCCCTCCACAGATACCGCAGTTGTAAGCTAAGTCACTGACTTCATTATCGACGATCTTCTGAGGTCTTACAGGCATTACAGCCCATGGTTTCTTTAGGAGATTATAATAGCTATACCCGGGCAGTTCAAATGGCTCATGGCTCTGGAAACATAACTCTGCACGAAGAATTCTCTTTGGCAGCGGGTCCCATAACAACACGTCGTTGTCGAGATGAACAAACGGCTTGGTCTGCTCACAGTAGGCAAGTAGCTTGCCATAAGCCCAGAAGAATCGGGAGTAGTCCTTCATTTCATTAAGCTTGTTGTTGTAGTGAGTGATAGGTAATCCGATCTTCTTGAACATCTGTATGCCCCAGTCGTTGCTCACCATCTCCACCTCATCGAAGTGTCGTCTGGCGCACCATACTGCAAGGGCTGTAGTGTATAAGAAATCAGGGAAGGTTGAATACCCTCCTTTGTGAAAAAAACTGTCTTCTGGATTGAAGTAAGAAAATACTGCTTTCTCTATCATAATTGCCGAATTAGTTTAAAGAAAAAGGACGGGGACTGTTGGAGGCAATCCCCTGTCCTAAAAATAGTCACTTCCAATAGCAGGGATGGACTTTATACGAACTGGCCGCCAAGGACGTCTCCAAGATAATATCCGGTTGTGTCAGCATAACCGCTGCAGAGAATAGACTTAGCTGTCTCAAACCTCCAGCGCCACTCGTTGCGGTCTATCTTCTGTGTGACACAATGATACTTGTCGAAGAACTGGTCTCCGTCATTGGGAGGAGGGGTGTTAGTCACCTTCTTCTCCGTGACCTTGCATTTAAGGTCGATAACTGATTGAACCCATATTGTTGCCATATCTTTAAAATATTATAAGCGTTTGTAAATGATTAAACGAATTTTCCACCAAGGACATCACCCAGATAGTACCCTGTGGTATCGGCATAGCCGGAGCAAAGGATAGCGATAGCTGTCTCCCATCTCCAATCCATCTCGTGATTATCAATGAAGTTTGCTATGCACTTGTGTTTTTTGTACCACTGCTGTTCGTGGTCCTCGGCAGGCGCAAAGGCCCCCGGTGCTTCTTTCTGCACATGCTGTTTGCAGACACGGGCTTTAAGTTCGATATATGATCTGACGTAAGTAGTTGCCATTTGAGTATGATTTAAAGATTATTAAAATGCATCAGGAAGTTCGATGTGCTTGACAATACCATAAGCAATCTTATTGCCATCATCTCCGTAAGGAAGAATATAAAGGTTCACACCTTCCAGTCCAGCCAGAGGCAAAGAGTATGTTATCTTCTCCGGGACAACACTCTGTACTGGTGTTTCTATTGCCGCATGGACCACCGCATCAGTGAACTGCTGGTTGGTGGCAATGATAAATCCGCAGTCAGTGGAGACGTTGTTGCTCTCTACTTTTGCGGACATATTGAGAACGCCGGCATCGAGATCCAGAAGGAGATCCCCCATCCAGCACTCAACCGGTTCTTCTTCCACAAGCATCCATCCTCTTGTGACCACCTTTGTGACATCTTCAAGTCGTGCCTGGTATTCGGGTTCAAGCACCTCTATGATAGGCGCATCTTTTACCCACTTTTCCTGTTGTCTTTCTCGCCCGGGTCTTTTCTGTATAGCCCCCTTTATGGAATCCCATGTGATCCTTTCCTCCAATGAACTGAAACGCGTCTTCGCTCTCACGTTCCGGAGTGTGAAATCTATCAGGATTCCCTGGCGACCTAATTCGATTCTTGCCATTTTACACTTGGTTTTTTAATGGTTACACTAAAAATATCAGTTGTAAAGTTATGTTTTTTTTCTAAGCAAGGCAAAGATGTGTGAATTTTCTTCATCATCAACGGGTTTGTCGCAGATAAACAAAGTACATTTAATGGGAGCTGGTTCACTTGGAAGATGAGGTGTGTGGTTCCATGAACATTCTCTGATGCGATCAGACAGGACGGAACAATTAAATAACGCACCACCATATTCTCCGTTGTTACGCAGATGATAGGTGTTGCCCTTGGAGATGTAAAAGTCACTTATACTCTCCCCCTCAAAGATGTCAATGAATGAATCTTCGTTGTACTTTGGTTCTAATCTTATACCCAGTTTCTTTACTGCTACTGCTGATAGAATTATCCTGCCTCTTTTTGTAAACACTATTGTGGCCTGACTCTTATGATTTCTGCCACAAAGCACCTCTCTGGTAAGTTTCTTAAACTCCATAATTAGCTTAATTTTATAAAACCCCACTGATTAGCCATAGCCTCTGCAATACCGGGATAAGTTTTGGACCTTAATTCCTGTCTATTCTCAGATGGAGGCATTTTCCATATTTTATGCTCCCTGCCCTCCACTATGTTTGTCGGCTTTAATAGTGGTAATCCGCATAACCACAACCAAGTCTCTTTTGTCTCCCCATGCCCGAACTGCCAAGGATGAATAACCTGTGTTTTATTTCCAATGTATCTTTGCATTATTGTTTTAGGCTGCTCAAGTGCCACCATTTCGCAGACATAACAAGACTCAATCCATGCATCTTTACATAATCTTATACCTACTTCTCTTAATGGGCTATTCCAATACCATCTATTGCCACAAATAGCAGTATAAGTACAAGGAGGATGAAGTATAATTAAATCCCACTCTTTAAGTCGTACGGCTCTGAAAAAATCCATTTCCAAATGCCATTCAGGATGCCCCCCTGAACAACCCTTAAGATCATTGGAATAAGCTTTGTGCCCTTTTGCTCTGAATGCCTTACAAACTACTTGACTTTCCTCAAATCCAACTAATACATTCATTAATTCTGCTCAATTTTAGTGTAGTCAACGGCTTCTTCCCATATAGGACTCCAGTTATCATCACATGGTATCTCCATGACAAGTTCGCCAATGATATAAACATCATGGCATAGTTCGGCTCTTTGTTTTGCCAGTGCAAGGTTCGGTGCATGGATATAAAATCCATTGATGTTAGTCAGCCATGTCTTCATAGTCAGAAGTTTAAGCCTATGTCAATACAAGGCTCCCATCTTGGTATATCCGTTCTTGCAGCAATAGCAATCTTTCGTATGTAGATAGCGAATCCTGCTTCATAGGATAGAGTGCGCTTCATAATGGCGTTGATGTTATCCGGATATTCTGCCTTGTGATAATTAACACCAGCGGAAAGAGTGTATTTAAAGTCATTCTTCTGTTTTAACGGCACCAAGGCTCCGATGGTTACTTTGGTATGGTTACGGATATATGATTGATTATACACACCCCAATTGCCGTAAGAGATAGATCCGTAGGCATAGCCAAGATCAGCACGGACACCAAGACCAAGATCAGCCGGTTGTCCACTTAGATAAACAGCATATCTCTGAGCCGAAGCAGCAAGAGACATCACAATCATCAAAAGCATAAGTATTGTCTTCATCGGTCCCTCCCTGTTGAGATTGTAACATACACAGCAAGGATGACGATACCCAAGACAATCAAAGGCCAGCTAATTTCCCACATAGTTTTATAGTTTTAATTAAATATAACACGATGGACATATCTGAGGATTAGGAAAAGCTACAGAACTTTGAAATACACTTCCGCATCTTTTGCAAATTAAACTGTAAATAATAGGACTACTTTCATTGTGCACAGAAGGCTGAGGAATACTTATCTCTGCATTAACTACGGCAGGTTCTTCAATGATATATTCGTTCTTATCAGATAGCAATCTTATTTCCTCTTCCAGATTACTGCAGATACACGCACCACACTGATCTTGCATTGACGCCAGTGCCAGTATATCAAACAATACCAGGCATAATCGCTTCTTGATGTATTCCTTCTCAATATCATTGTCCTTTTGCATATCCTTAATAGCATATACAAGATGCTGAACACCTCCTTCAATGGAAGTCATTAGCTCTCTCTTGCTGCGATCTTTGCTCAACACAGCAATCCTCTCGAAGATTATCTCAAATCGGTTCATAACTGTATCTTATGTATTGCAGCCCATCCACACCAGCACATCTCTTCAAAACGAGTCTCAGAATATGCCCAGTCTTTTATAGGACCAATAAACCTTACCCAGGCTATTTCAGCAATCTTTACCGCCTCATCACCGTATTTGCGAATAAGATGGTTCTTGCGATTAACCACCTTCGGCAATGATTGTTCTTTTTTTAATTCTAATTTGTTCATAGCTTCAAATGTATTAAATTATTACTTCTTACGTTGAGTAAACCTAACAAATCCCCTCTTGCTTATCTTCTGCCTCCCCTTGTAAATATCCTTACCCATTATCCTGATGATAAAGTACCCCTGCTTCTTATCCTCCCAATATTCCCTCTTTAATCGCGTAAATACCCTAACCAAATTACTATAACCTATCCCCGTTCTCTCACTCAGTACCCTCATATTAGTACATCCAAACGATATACCATTTCCTTCTCCTTCCCCTCGCCAATGAAATATATACAAAACCTTAATCATAATTCTAATTTAAAGACTACAATAATACACAGTGTAAAATTCGGTCAAATATAATTCTAATTTTTGAATACAGAACTGCATCAGCGTAATATTGTATCAACAAAATTAAATTATTTTTAAAAATTACAGAATAACATACGTGAGCATCCTATTGCAGTCTATGTATGAAATCAGGCTTCGCCTGCCCGACCCCAAATCGAAAACCCGGACCCGCCCCCCTGCCATTGGGCTCGCGCGCTGTTTCCATATCCAGGTGCAAAAGTGTGGCGCCCTGATCCGGTGCCCGAAATAAAGCTAATTTGGAATTGATCGATAGGGTAGGGGTGAAGGCCTGGAATGCATGTTATTTTTAACCTATTTTACATAATAATAATTATAGGACGGTTGGGGCTGGTGTGTCTGTCCGTCTCTTGATAGCTGTCATTGTGCCATTATTCGCTGGTTTGCGGTGCATTCATGTGTTTATCAGTTGTTCGGATTAAAGACTACTATATAAATCTCTGATTTTTGTATATTGAATTAAGTTTGTCAGAATGAACGAATTGAATAACTTTGCAGTTAATAACTGTAATAAACTGTAATATGGACAAAATTGCTGGTTTGCCTGGTACTGGACCTGGTTTCATTCTTCCCTCTTCCCTCTCTTCTCTGTACTCTTCTCTATCTACTATTAATAAATCGGTTTTTATTAGGGTGTTCTCTTATCTGTGGCGTTATTTTATGTTTAAGCGTTCTGTCTATTCTTGTATGCATAACTATTGGGCTGTTGAGCAATGTTTGATTAAAAACAATATCAGTAATTATGAGTATGCTTTATTATCTCTGTTATATCAGCAAACCAATGCTGGTAAGTCTGTGGTTCATTCTCAACGTTTGTATGATTTTAAACTCTGCGATATGCATATAGATACTATGAGACAGAAATTAATCAAGTTTAAAGATCTGGGATATATTACTCGTTACTCTCGCGATCCTTCCGCTCCCTATCTTCAGCGGTCCTGTTCTATTCAGAAGGTTTATATAATGTTATCAGGTAAAGGTGTTGAGTTATTTGATAAGATTGAACGCGACGTTTATAACATGGTCCGGGGCTCTGCCTTGAAAGATATAACCACGGGTAATAAAAAAGTCCGGGCTAAAGTCCGGACCTCTTAAGTCTCATTAAAATAGCCTTATTTAACAATCAGCTTGCCAGTCTCTATAAGTCTCAATAGTCAGGTTTATTACTTCCTCCTCTGTCATCCCTGACCTCTGTATCTCCTCCCTGCTTATTGTCTGTTCAATCGGGTATCCTTCAAAGGTGCCGACTCTTATTGTTATATCATCCTGATCTTTGTTCATGGTGATATATATTAAATCATCCCGTTATCTGCAAAACTATAATAATCATTATCTGAAATAACAACATGATCCATTAGCTGGACGTCCATAATTAGCCCGGCTTCTTTGATCTTTGTAGTTATTCTGGTATCTGCTTCAGACGGCTTGGTATTTCCTGATGGATGGTTATGGCATACAATTAAACCGGATGCAAGTTTATCAATTGCCTTTCTCATGATAATCTTAACATCTGTGACAGTCCCCGCTATCCCTCCCGATGATACCCTAATCCTGCCGATTATTTTATTAGACCTGTTTAATAATATTATCCAAAATTCCTCATGATCTAAGTCAGTTAATACGTCCCTCATATAATCAGCAACATCTTTAGAGCAATGCACCTGAATCCGCTCAGGGGTCTCTGCTGTCATCCTGCGCCGTCCCAGCTCAAGGCATGATATTAATCTCGTGGCCTTTTGCTCTGTTAGTCCTAAACTCATTAATTCAGATATCTGCATCCTGCCTAAGTTGTTTAAATTGTATTCACAATGATGCAGGATTGAACGGCTTAACTCGATGCTGTTTACTTCTCCGATGATAATAGCAATTATCTCTGTATCTGTTAACGCTCTGCATCCCTTATTTATTAGCTTGTAGTCTGGGCGGTCTTCTTTTACCCATTGTGTTGATTTTCTTGTTTTAACCTCTGGTAGTTTAAATAGTGTTGTCTTCATTGTCGTGTGTGTTTAGTTAATTAATTATATTTTACCATATTTCCCGGCCAATGCATTCAGCATAAGACGATTTTATTGTTACCCTTATGCTGTCTGATCCTGTATGTGTATCGCATTCTTTATCAAGTTCAAACATTAAAGTTTTAGACAGGGAAGCGTCATATTTTAACTCTGTTTCAGCATTATAGATAATCTTTTTTAGATGATCTAAACTAATTTGCATTTTTGCGGTTTTCATAATTGCGATTTTTTAATTATGGTGTAATACTCCAATAGCTGATAATATCATGATCTCATCAGGATCAAGTTTATTTAATAATGACCGGCGTAAATTCCGGTAATGTGTAACACTTGCAAACCTGACTTTTTGCAAATTAGCATCTTTTTCAGTCTGTAATTTTATTCTCAGGTCTGTTAACTGATCTTCAACCAGATCAATGGCGGAGTAAAGTTGTCCCGGCGTTAAATCTGCCTTAACTACTTCTTTTTGTGTGTGTTTCATTGCTTTAAGTTTTAATTTTATTACTGTTTTGTGTGTTATTACTCTGCAAATATATGTTATTATATAATACAAAACAAATTTATTTGAATAATTTTTGTAAATATATTTGTTTTTTAATTTTAATGGTTTTATCTTTGGCGTGTAATTGTATTTTATTTATTAATAACACACACTAAAAAATTAAGCTATGGGAACCATTCAAATTATCGCGATCTGTTTTGTCGCCCTCTGCCTGGCGCTGATCCTGGCACCTTGTTTTAAACCTTTTAAAAAAGTGCAGAAATGAGCACAGACAGTAAAAAGGGTAAGACCTGTAAATATTGTGGACATGTAATTTATTACAGTAAATCTTTAGGCTGGCGGTGTATGTGTGACCGGGCCGAACCTGCAAGTTCAGCCGAATCTTTGACAAGCAGATCAATGCGACGTCAAATAAGATTAAACAGAGCAGTCAGAACACACGCAAAGAATACCCGGACCGGACGGACCGGAGTAAGATATTATTAACCTTTAAATTTAAAAGCTATGAACAAAATTCAGATTTCAAAGTATTCAGAGCGGGCTATTGTTGTCACCGGCGACACAAAGCCAGTTAAAGACCTTTTAAGGACAGCAGGAGGCAAGTTCAATGCCCGGCTGACTAATCCCACAACCCACACTCCTATAATGGGCTGGGTCTTCTCTAAATCGCGCCAGAATGAACTGGAGAAGCTGTTAACTGGTAATAAAATCAGTTTTGACGTTGTGACTCCTGAAAATAACAATTCCGGGAACCATAACGATTATATTCAGGATCCCGGCGAAATTGCCGCCGATAATTGGGCTGCAAACAATCTTTAATACTTCAGCGATTAAACCGGTCCCGGCTCAGTCCGGGGCCATAAACACACACCAGGGGAATGGATTTTTAATAAATACACTCCATGCGATTTTGGGGTCCATTCTATTGAAGGAAGAGGTAACGACATCGCACTTGTCAGAGGAACAGACGAAGAGGCAGAAGCCAACGCAAAACTAATAGCAGCCGCGCCAGTTATGCTTGAAGCTTTACAGAAGGCTATTGAGGTCATTGAACGCCTGAGTGACGAATATTCAACGATTGCTAATCACCATGCTTCATATACTGTTGGAGAAGCAAGGATAATTGAAGGTGCAATTCGTAAAGCTACTGAATAATGAAGACAAACCGCATCCCGATATATCATATCGGATTATTAAAGCAGGGCAAGAAACTGATCCTGCAGACCTCCCGGACTGTTGACGGCCTCTCCTGTGAGATAAGCGAATATCTTGGCTCCAGACAGGTCACAAAGGCTAAATTAAAGCATAATGCTAAGGTCCTTCTGGCAGAGTTCAGAAAAGAGAAGAAGTTTGAAAACTGCGAAAAGTTAATTGTGGAATGAAGAAGCGCAAAAAATACTATTACTGCCGGTATTGTGGAAAGCGCTACGATACCTTTGCGATGGCAGAGATTTGTTTCGATCTTGACATGAAAATCTTACAACACACTAAAAAAGAGAAAAAATGAATACAATACAAGACATGATTAATGAAAAAGCCCGGAAGAGATTAGAAACGGATGTTTGTAATTTCTTGGATGAATTTAAAGAGAATAAGCTCGCACGATTCATGATGGAGCATACATATATCCAGATCCCTGAACCAAGCCAGTCTACTCATAAGTTGAGCGGTTTTATGCATTCTCGAACCGACATGGGTATTGGTAAAATAATTTTTGACGGATTATTGCCTCAATACATCGAGGAGGAGTCTGTTAAGTTTTATAATAAAGTAGAGACGCTGTTTAGTGATGCGGGGCTGTCCCATGATGGACCGTTTGATGGCTCGGAATCCTGATTTTCTGAAATTCTTATCTTTGCATAATGGAGACAAAGCTCAAATATAAGATGAAGATCCTTTATAATGATGATCAGGGTATCATAGACTTCCTGGCTGATCTCCATGACCGCGCTGTTATCCATGACCTGCAGACCGCTATTGACAAAGATAAAAAGGTCCGTATTTGCTTTCTTGGCAAACATAGAGATGAAGGATTGATAACACTTATTATGTGCAATGATCCCTTTGGTCTAAGAGAAGGGAACAATATATTAATGCTTTTCGTACACACCGGATTGTCGCCTCTGATCATTTACTTTCAGAACTGGTTAGAGACCCTTGAAGAGAAAGAACAAGACAAACGAATAGCAGTAAAATCTATTTTAAGACTGCTCAACCGCCAGATGGAGGAAGAGAGAGTCTGAGGAGTGCCGGGTTTCAGTGTGTGTTTCCCGGCCTCCTTTTTTTAGTATTAACTTAAATTTTACGGAAATGAAAAAGATGTTTTTAATAATTATCGCTTTTGTGTTTTTTGCTTCTTCCTCTGCGCCTCCGCTATCTAAGGCCATAAGGGACGTTCAGATTAAGCAATATCTTAACCAGAGAGAACAAGAGCAAAGAGAAAAAGAATTTGCCTCTTTTATTTTTCAGTTGGGGCTAAGAGAATCCGGGAACCAATGGGACATAATAAACCAGATCGGATGCATGGGCAAATATCAATTCGCGCCATCCACGTTAAAGCTTCTCGGATATGGGCATATTACACCAGCCTCTTTTACCAGAGACCCGAACATCTTCCCCGAAGACCTCCAGTACCATTTAATGTGTTCGTTGCTTAAATCAAACGAAATAGCCTTAAAAGACTATATGCATTATATTGGTAAAGAAATACAAGGTGTGGAGATAACAAAATCCGGATTACTGGCCGGAGCTCACTTAGCAGGAGCAAGAAATGTAATGTTGTTCCTTGATAGCATGGGCCGGATAAATAAAGAAGACGCAAATAACACTTCAATAAAACAATACATCAGAGAATTCGCTAATTTTGAAATTTAACCTTAAAAACAGTAAAGTATGAAATGTCCCTATGATGACAAAGTTATTTGTGCGTTTCTGGAAGAGATAACGCCAAAGCATATCACATACCATTGTGATGAATGCCCTCACTACAGCCCTCCCCAGGGTAACGTCCGGAAAGTTGTTAAGTACGCTATTGTGCTCACATCGATTGTTTTTGCTTTCGTGTACTTGCTTGGAGAATTCTTCAAATGTTTATTTACCTGAGCCATGGATAAGTACAGAAGAAGAACAAAGACAAAGAAGTTACAAGGACCTGTTGTCGTAAAGAACTTAAAAAGAGTCCGCATTAATGCGTTTACAGAGATAATGGTCGATGTAAATACCCCAGATGAAGATGCAATAGATCGCTACTATGAGAGACACAAGATGCTCAGAAATAGAAACATTCCGCCATTAACCTTGGAAGAGGCAGACGAAAAACCGGACCTTGTGCCGGCAGAACAAGAGATTCCTCCATTGGATGATACGATGGATGAAGAATAAAACAAAAGGGAGCCTGATAGACTCCCTTCTTTTTTTTGCCTTAAATTATAATCACTTGATAAGCTGATCAATACTACCAATGGAATTTAGCATAAGATGAACGTCAAAGCTCATCATCGATGCAGTGACCGTATAAGTATCTGCAACACCTCCATACTGAGCATCAGCCCCGGCGTTATCCCTCAACACTCTGAACTGAACAATATCTGACAATCCCGTACCTACCGGCACTGCTATCGCTGCACAATAAGAAAGCTGTGACATCGTGCCTCCGATATAAGCATACTCATTCGTGTTGCACTTTATGCTGGTCCATGCTGTGACCTTTGCAGTTCCTCCTATCTGCCATCGGTATTGAAGAAGCCAGTTTGGAGTATTAGCCTCTGCCTGGAACCAATGAACATGAGGATAAATAGCTGTTGCCAGGTCTTTATCATGGTTAAGCTGAACATTGCAATAAAGATAGTCAGTAAGAGCAGCAGAAGTTAAGAAGTCTTTTGTCCCTTCGGCATAGTTTTCTGTTATGCCAACACCCTGTACCCTTAAAGCTGTGACATCTCCCAGCTCATCCCTCCATGGTCTTGCGTCTCCGGCCATAGTAAGATGCCCTGTAGCGTCAAACTCACTGTAATGCGTTACTCCTCCCATGTGCTTATGATCAGTAATACCATACCCCGCTATTGTCGTGGGCTTATTGAGAAGATCAGCAAAGTTATCCGGATGATTGATGAGGTTTATTGTCGTGGGGTTCCCCGGGCCTCTTATCTCTGCCACAACACCTATTACATCTATCAAATTGAAATCACATTCGACAAAGCGTTTAGGATCATTTGGATCAACTCTTACAAGCGAATTGAGTACGCTGTTCTTTCTTGTGCCGTTAATTAATTTGACCGTTGCCATGATTTGATGTTTATTTACTGATCAAAATTAAGAATTCTTTTTCAGATCCTCGATGTACTTCTCGTTAAGCATACCTATGATCTGCTGTTGTTCCTCCAAAGAGTACCTATAGCCAATTATAAGCCCCTTTCTCCTTGGGAAGTATTTATCATACTCTTCAAGGAGCTCTTGTCTCAGAGCCTCTATTCTGCCCCAATCTGCCCTATTCTTGCCCCCAGACTTCTCCTCAACGTCCAGTGAGTACGATATTCGATGTTCTTCTGTACCCATGTCCAAAAGAAAATGCTCGTTAGGCGTTAACAAAATTATGTTCTTGTAATAAAAGCGGAAAAATGGATATTTGTTCTGTCCCTTGGCGAGTACGTGAGCAAAGAGATTGAACCATAGAGGTTGTCCTGAGTGAAAATCTCTTAACCATAATCCAGAAAGAAAAGACTGTCGGGATCTTATTGTCCATATTACCCTGAAGATAGTTACCTCAGCAACTTTACCGGCACCGATAATAGGAATTTCTTCTGCGTTCATCTGTTTCAGTCTTCGTAATCATCCAATATCTCTCTTATTCGCTGGTATATGTTATCAGATTGTGATGCTACATATTGCAGTAAATCTTTTAATTCGCCCTTAGTCCTTGGCAGGGGTTTCTTTTTAGGAATCTTAGTAGCCCACTGCCCTTTATAATAAAGGCAAATTCCATTCCATGTCAAAGAATCCTCTGTCGGATCATAATAAAAACCGGATACTTTTCGTGTTAGGAACTTATCAGTAGGATAAGCACTAAGTATCCATTCAGGATCTTCCGTTAATCCTTTCTTTAATGCAATACTCATCAGATATGTCTCTATCTCTTTTTCAGAAGCTACCCGACAATACTGAAAACCTATGCTCCCGGAAACATCAGGCTCATATTTTTCATACGCCAACCATCCTAATTCATCGCATACTTTAATAATACGAGCAAGTGATTTATCAGGAAGGCCATCCAGAACTATCCAATCTCCGATATCCTTAATAATTGCTTTAGACTTAACGGGTCTAAGTTTATACATACTTCCTTCATTTCGCGTAAGGTAAATTTCATATTCTTCCCCATTCTCATCTCTTAATCCAAGTAGTTTCATTGTCTTGATTTTTAAATTATTTCTTTAATAAAGCTGTTAATTTCTCTTCCAGCCACCGAACATAGTCCATGTCTGGAATGTCAAATGTGCCATTGTTAGCGATGTCGACCTTTAATGTTTCAGCATCTTCATCCCCATCAATGATGATATCTCCCATGCGTCCTATCCTTGCCGATAATGACCAGTACTCCCAGGGAACTTCCCCTGTCTCTTCTTTGTATAGCTTCCTTATCTCAAATGGTGTGCTCATAGCTTGTGTGTAATAAAAAACAGGCGCCCATCATCTCGACGGAGCGCCTATCTTGTGTTTCTACAGTAAAGTAAGAGAATTCATTGCAAAGATATTAATTATTCGCATTGAGCAAGTGATTAACCTGCTCTATTGTTGCGTACTTCGCAAAATCCTCTTTGTTCTTAAAGCTGCCAAACTCCGGGATCTGTGCCTGTAATGCCAAAAATCTCTCGTTGTTGATAGCAGGACTGATTTTCGATAAAGCATTATAGAGTTCCTTTGTTGCAGGGAAATCTCTCTCGTTGCCCTTGTTAAATGCAGGAATGTTAATCGAATACTTGTTAATCTCCTTGCTCTCCGGCTGTATTAGTTCTGCTGGCTGTCCCTTCCCCATATTTCTCATGGCTTCCTCTTTCGATATAACCTCCCCGGACAATGGGTCAACAAAAGTCTCCTCCTGCTGTTGTCCTGTCTGATCTGGCTGTCTTGTCTCTTCCTTCGGCATGTTCCTTGCCACATGTTCTGCAAGCTTACCTCTCTGATGCGCGTCAATGATCTCCCTGAGCTTCTTATTGGTGTTCTTCCCGGGGATGATAGTCAAGGCCTCAATCATATCCTGATCATCATTGACAATCTTCAGAAGTTCATCCGTTGGCATCTTCTCCATGTCTGAGATATTAAGAAGTTGTGCGCCCTGATTAGTCAGTTCTCCGTTTATCCTCGTTATCGTTCCGTCAAATGTCTCTACTGATCCTTTCTGTGGGATGAATGGTGACTCATCCTTATCCGTTGCTTTAAGCCCTGCACCTCCTCCTGGAACAACGCCCGACACATCAGCGAAGTTCTTCTGATCGACTTTCTCCCTGGCTTTGTCTGTTATCTTTGCTGATCTCTGCTGGTCCTGCTTGTTGATGACTATCTGTGCACCGCCTTTCGTTGTTATGACGTCCTTATCCTCTCTTGGCTTTGACTCTTCATTGTCCATATAGTCAAAATCCTTCCCCTCTATATCTCTGATCTCTGCCTGATCGTAGATAATGGCATTCATCATGTTTATATCCACCGAAAGAGGCGCATACGTCGAAAGATTGAGTTTGAGCACGGTCTTTTCACACATCTGCTCATAGCCTCCCTGCTCTTTGTCTGCCCACTTGCCTTTTCCCTTCTGGAAGGATTTGCTGTACTTTCTGGCGTGTGCATCCAGCTTCTCGATAGGCATATACAGGTACTTCTCAAACCCGTTGACAAGTTTGAAATAGGAGACATAACCAATGATAGTGTCAGACTTCTTCGCTGAATTGTCAAAGGTGTACTCACCGGTAAACCTGTTAAAGCTTGTGAGCTCCCCTTCAAAGACCTCACATACATTGATGATCTTAAAGAGTCCGGTTCTCTGTGCAAGCTGAATATAACCTTTCTTCATGATCTGGAACTGTGCTTTCATTGTCCCTGTTGCACTGTCCCAATAAGGCACAATCCCTGCAAAACCTAATCCTGGTGTTAACGGAAGGTCCATGCTGGCTGCCATCAATGCTGAGGATATGATGCTCATGTGCTCACATTTCTGCAATTCTGCGCTGCCACTCATAATAGTAACGAGTCCACTCATGAATAAAGGTGCTTTCTTGCCGAGTGCTTCATTGAACTTCTTCTTTATCTCATCTCGATCCAGCAGTCCTCTGAATTTAGACATAGAAGACTGTTCTGTTGTTGCTAATTGTTGATTTTCTGTGCTCATAGTCTTAAATATTTAAAATGATTTGAAATTATGTTGAATAATTATACTCACTTTTATTCGAAATCCAAGATCGTTCTCGTGGATGCACCCATGAAATCTGAATAAACTCAAAGAAAGATTCTTCATCTGGAAATTCCGGTGGCTTTGTCGGATCGAGCTTATATTCGGGCTTTATTTTCCAAACTTCGCCCTTTTTCTCACATTCTTTCTTTCTTCTTAATCCGTCATGCGTCCCGATCCATCCAAGCCTGTTAGCTTGTGTCATTAAACATAACCTTGCATAAACAGAATTCCCTGTTCTAATTGCAAATATCCTTCCGTAATCAGAACTTTGAGGTAAATAGAGCTCGATCTGAATGTTTAATTTTGGATACTTAAATCGTTTTAATCTTTCTCCATTCATAACTAATCCCGGATAATTCTCAGGAAATGCTTTGACTATTGAAAATTCATCCTTTGGCAAAGCTACTATCTCTACATCTCCACAATACTCACATTCTCTGCGTACTGAACCCGCGATACTCATAACGGATACAAATGGTTCGAGATACCTCATGAACCTGTCTCCGATTACCTGAGCCATCTTTAACGGCATCTTGCTACCTTCGCTCATGTTTTCTACTCTTTATAGCACGACCTTCCATCAAGGGTAATAAATCTGCGTGTTATCCCGTCCTTGTCAGTCCTCCGGGCCCTGAGCTGGAAGTTGACAGTAACAAATTCACCAGGTCTTACATCTTTGATCTGATCCATGCTCTCATTTACAAACTCAAAAGGCATCTCGTTGGCATACTTGCCGGAGAAAACCTCCATTACCAGTGTGCGCTTACTGAACTTGTCAGATATGCGTTCTACTCCACCAATGGATATGACCTTTCCTGACATATCCAGATCGTTGCTTTGCTTCTTTCCCATAATCGCTAATTGTTAAATGTTTAAAAATTTATTGTCTTAATAGATTTGTTGCGTCGTTTAGCAGTGCCAAGGCTCCGGTTAAAATAGCCCATCCGTCTTCTGTTGACATTATAGGAGTCTGCACCTTCTCCAATGCTAATGCATATTGAAATAATTTTTCTTCATCACTGACAGTCTCCGTAGTTTTTGAATCAGCCTTAGACAAGACTGGCTCGCTTTTAACCCAATCGGATGCTATTATGTAATCAGATGATGATGTCTCTTGCTTTGCCGTGGTTATTTCCGCAAACCGAACATTCCATGCATCGTTTTCCAAAGCCTCAATCTCGGTCATACTAATAGAGACCTTTCCTTTGGAGAAAGTCTTTATGCCGTTCTTGATCTCCATTGTCGCTCCGGCGATTGTATATAGTGCCTTTTCTCTCTCGGCCACAAGCTTCATTTTAGTTAACGCATTTGCCTCATCAATCTCCTTTTGTTGTTTTGCAAGTTTCGCACCCTGGGCAGTATAAATGACCTCGTTCCACTGTCCGTCATCAAACCTCATTATCTGATCATCGGTAATGTCGCCTATAAATTCTTCCAATCCCTTAATCCGGATTTTCCTCTCAGGGAGTTTCAGAAGCCTTTCCTGATGAATCCTTATTGCCTCCTTCTGCGCATCAATGTCATCCTCCTGCTTTTTTAGATATAGTTCAACTTCCTGTACCTGAGCCACAACTTGTTTCTCTTTACTTATCCAGTCTTTTTGGATTTTAATAGCATCTTCCCTGCCTTTCTTGCATATCTTCTCTGCAAGCACCCTTATGTCCCTGCACTGAATTCTGGCATCATGGACCTTCTTGTATCCTTCTTTGTCATCAATGCCGTTGATCTTTAAGGGAAGAAAATTCTTCTTTAACTCCGCGATAACAGCATCCGTGACGTTCTGCTTCGCTAATTCCGATGTGATAATGTTTTCTGCTTTCTCCATAGTTATTAATGTTTATAATAAAGAACTAATAAATATCTCTGTCCTCGGCTTCTCGCTATAAAGTTTTCTGCATACTAACTGTGCTATCCGTGAGTCGTCACTGTAAAAAACCTTGTTTAAGGCATCCTGGATAAATTTTGTGAGGTTATCCAAGTCCGGACGTCCTGAGTGCCATTCCGGAGCCAAAGGCTTTAAAACAGCCTTATTTTTGCCCGTACCGTAGTGTCCCTTGGGTCTGCTCATATAGAAGTTTATCTCCATCATAATAGGGAAGTCCCATGGCTCTTTTGGTGCCTCTGACTGTAATACTGATAGAAAATTTCTTTTTTCTTTTGCTGATGGATCATAGACTGTGATAAAATCGGTCTTGCCAAGTTTTGCATGCTTATGTCTCATCTGGGCCTTTGGCTCTCCAAGAAATACACCGTGGTATAATAATTCGCTCATTTTTTCCAGATTAAAGTTGTCAGGGCAAATAATACATCTACAAGTTGATTGAGGAGTGATTTCATTTGCTGTCATTTTTTTCAGGTACATCTTCAACCGTTCCATACTTTTCAAGTAAAGGGTCAACTTCTTCCCAAATGTCATACCCTTTGTCAAGTAATACGGTAGCATTATGTAATTGTTCTTTTGCTAACATTACACCTAATCCACCGTTGTTTCTTAAATTATAATCTGCATTTTGCAGGCATTCCATAATACATACACTCATTTTTTTTAAGCTTTAATTGGTTTATTTTAACTCATTTTTTGATTTTCAATAATTACCCTTTCCCTTAACTTCTTAATCTCATTGAGCCTGGAGCGGAGCTGTGAGGTGAAATCTTGACTTGTATTCTCAACTTCACCGTCAAGCCATACCGAAAGCGCAATAAGACTGTCAAAGAGTTGTATAAGGGTGTTATCCATTACTTTAACCTTTTTTTAAGTTCTTCTCTGTACCATTTGGCGCCAATAATAGCAGAATCAATAAGTTCATCCTTGTATTTATTGAGCCATTCTTTATATTGCTTATCTGCTGTTTTTATTAGCGCGATATCCCATTGTTTAAAATACGTCTCAATTTCCATATCACTAATCTCAGGTATCTCTACTGGCTTTAATCCAAGTATAACATGACCTTTAAAATCAAAGAATGGATTTGCATCTAATACATAACTTACAAATCTATGGCAATGCCGTCCAGTATAACCTTCAGCATCGGGGTCGTATTCCATTAGATCAAGTTTGTCACCTACTTGAAAATTTCTATCATTAAGCCTAAACTCAAATGTTTTTGTGCCATTGAGAACAGCTTCAAAGAATATCGGCCAGGTTTTTAATTGATGTACTTTCATAGCTTAATCTTTAGGCGGGGTCATAAGTCTTATCAAAAATATCAGGCTTGCATGGATAAAACTCCCCGTTAACGCCTTTGATGATATAATCATTCGGCATTGCTTTAAGGTTCCCTTCAAGTGTTTCAATTATTAAACTGAATTTTGGTGTGCCTTTTCCCGCTAAATAAGCCGTTTCGGTTTCTAACTCTTGATTAAGTTTCTTTCCGACAAAAGCCTCGATTTCGGTTCTGTTTAAGTTATTATATTGAATTGCTTCAATTACTACTGGTTTTTTTCTAAATTTTGCCATAATCTTACTTTTTACTTGTTTTACAATAGTTTATTTCTCTTTCATTTCCAAATATTGAAAATAGATTATCCCTGCCAAAAAAAGCAGGATCAGGATGAGTTTAATTGTTTCCATGACTAATAGTGTCTTGGTATAAGACTGTCTCCAATTATTCTGACTTTTTTGCCATTTACCCAGACAAATGCTTCTGTTTTACTAACCATTTGTAGGCTATCACATTTTATAGTTGACCAGCTCCATCCTTTGGCGTATTCAACTCTTAGATACCACCCCTCTAATTTTGGCTCAGGTTCCTTTTTAGAACATGATATAAGCGCAAAGGTTAATAATATAACCAACATTAATTTTTTCATAATCAATTCATTTTTTGATTTTCACTTTGTACTTTGTTTTTCAGTTCTTTGATCTTGTCCAGCCTTTCCCGGAGTTGCATAGTAAAATAATAACTTTGATTTTCACAATTATTATCCAGCCACGTTTCAAGTGTAAGAAGCTCATTAAAGAGTTCTGTTAAGGATTGTTCCATTACTTTTTTATTTCAAGTTCGGTTCCGGTTAATGCAAATATTAAATTTTGTAACTGATGAACAAATCTCATTTCGTTACCCTGCCAGAATGTAGTTGACAATCTACTCCCATCCCAATAAAGGAGAATAGGTATTTTCCCATGAGAATAACTTGTGTTTTTATAACCCTTCTTTTTATCAGTTAATAATTCAAACCCGAACTTCAAAAGCCATTCTTCAGACAGGGGGATAGGCTTGATGTTTTCGTCAAAGTCAAAGAATGTCCGAGGGAAAATATTATTTACATGGTCATAAATCTTCACCCCTGATTGTGAAATTACCCTTACTTCCATTAAACCATTCCGGTCAATGTAGTTCCCGATTCTGATTTCTTGTGCTTTCATGCCCTTTTCCTCCCGAACCGTCTAAATTTCTCACTGAACTTCAAAGCTGCTTCCATTGTCCTTTTCGTGTCATTGTCACGGTCTTTGATAGCTCTGATTTTATCCTTTATCCTTCGGTAACTTTCGTAAGTGACCGGAAGTGTTTTAATGAGAGATTCGATATCCTGTATATCCTCAAGGTAAATTTTAACAGGATCACTGCCAAACCGCTTGAGAAAATAAAGGATCAGGATGAGTTTAATTGTTTCCATGACTATCAATGTGAATTTTGTTTTTCAGTTCTTTTATCCTATTACATCTTGACCGATTAACAGGACAATCTTCATCACATCCGCTTCCTATCCAATATTTAAAACAAAAAAATCCGCATTCACCTTGTTTATTATTTTTAATTTTAGTTTTCATCTTTCTTATCTTTATTAACTTCTTCTTTCATAACTCTTTGTATTTTCTTTCAACAGATATTAATACGGGCTGTTCTGCAGGATTCCATAAAGGATGACCGCACTTTTTACAAAAACCAACAGTTATTTCTCCGTTATCTTTAAGATAGGTACGCGCACCACAATCAGTGCACTTATAAACTTTAATATTAGCTATCGTTGCTTTTCTCTCTTTCATAGCCATTCTTTTAATCTTTATTTACGTTTTGGTGTGATATGATTAGGTTTGTTAATGATATCAGGTAGTTAGCGGTAATTATGGAAGCCAATATCCATAGCTCCAATATCCGACTAACTTATTGCATTTTTTACAGAACCTATCCTTTTCAACTTCGAGAAAATCAATCTTATCAGTTATTTTATCTGTAAACTCTACCGAACCACATTCACACTTAATTGGTTCTAATTTCTCATTAATTAAGCCACGTTCTATCTTATCTTTGATTTCATATTCAATAGAATAACTACCGCTAACACGTGGTATAGTTAATTGGGGTTTTTCTGCGTTATTCATCATTATATCAATTTATTAAGTTTCTACTAATTTGATAGGGTTGTGGGTATCTAATCCCCAACTAACCATACCACCAACGTTAGGCGTAATTTTTCTTTTTCTTTTTTTGCCCTCGCACAACGGTTTGTTCCAAACCGGGATGTTTGAGACGCACAACATACTTGCTTCTTATGATTTTCTCAAGAGCGGGTAGTCCGGTTGATGATTCCCACTCGTAAATATCACTCATTAATAGGTTAATTGCTTTCATTGTTTTCTAATTAAACCAACCGAGTCTTGTTTCACCTTTATATCCTTTTTGCCAAACAAACCAAGCGTAACAATTAGCAGAAGGGGTATTGTATTTAACAAAATCAGCATTTTTAGCTAATAACAAGCGACTACTACTGACATATACATATTTGGGTGGATTAGACAATAGAAACGGTTTTCTTCGCTGTCCCTCTAAAAACTGTATTCGCATTAACATAACGACAAACCTACCTGTCGGCACAAGTTGTAATGCGTGTTTACAAAATTCAACTGCATTGCTATATGGGGGATTTGTAAGAATATCCCCGTTCCATTCCGATAATTGTTCGTAAAAATTAACACCAACTTCTCCATACCCCCTGTCATAAAGATCACTTGCTTTCCCAAGCATCCTCCGTTCTTTTAAAACTTCTGCCAAATGACCTTCTCCGCACGCACATTCCCAAACATTGCCAATCGGTATTCCGACTTCATCTAAGAATACCTCTAATGCTTTTGGATCTGTTGCATAAAAGTCATTTTCCTGTCTCTCTTCTGTTGCATGGGCAGAAGCCCCGATAGTTGTAAAGTCGCTCATTCTATTTTTTTATTAAATTAATAAATCCCTTCCTTAAAAAAGAAAAATAAAAACTGTTCGCTTCGCCCCCTAACTACGTGTATATGTAAGCCGTAAGAACCGGCCTCCGCATACACCTGTTAGTTAGGTAACATCCCTACTCATAAACTTTGCCACTCTCCAGATGTGGCTTGAATTAATAGTCATAACTCTTTCTTTATTTTATCAATCTTCTCTCCGTCCTGCCCGGCCACCCTCAACTGGTCTGGAAGAAACATCTCTATTGCTCCGGATTTGATGTTCTGGCAGATCCCAACAGTGTAGTGTACCGGAACAAGGTTCTCATAGCTATCGGGCACCATATCGAATTTAAGACCCCAATGCAATAAGAAATAGCGATCTTGCTTGCTCTCTCCATCTTCTTCCCAGTTAGCCTCTACTATTGTTCTCAGATGTCCCATGCCTTAATGTATCTAAAGTAATATTTGCCTCTTCTCGTAAGAGGAATTCTACCTGTCACTGAATCATCAATGACGTCTCTGCTGACTTTAAGAATCTTAGATGCTTCTTTTATGGAATCGTATGTGTTCAATAACACCCCACGTCGATCGTATTGAGCTACCTTTCGTTTGTTGTGTGCCGTTAATTCCTTTCTTGCTTGTTCGTACCCGGCGGTGTAAAGCATCCTGAAATAGAAATCATACAACGGATTATTGTTATTGCCGACTGTCTCTGCTATCAATCCTCGCTCAATCATCTCGCTCTTTATCTTCGCTATTGCTACGCTAATGTCCATTATCAGACTGAATTAAGTTTTTAACAATCCACTGCAATCCTGGCTTAATCCATTTATTCTGCTTGCGGATAAGAATTTTATTTGCTTTGGGATAATAGTCTATTACTCCAAATTTCCCATTATTAATAGTAACCCTTCCTTGTTCCTTATTTGTATTTTTGCAATTTTTGCCATGTCTCTCAATATGCCTCCAGATTAATTTTCTTGAACTCCTTCTCCACCTGATCTTCTGTGGGCACCTCTTTAATCCTTATCGTGAACGTCCTGTTCTTTGCTCCCTTGCGTTCACTCCAATTAACAGCACCAAGTGTCCCGAAGTCTATTACCTCTGCCCCAGATATTCCAATAGCTTTTAACAGACGGTTCTTAATGCCTGTTCTTTCTTCATCCAGGCGACTTCCTAAGCGCCTCAGCAACGTGTCTTTCTTGCAAAGGTTATATTGCTCCACCGTCCCCTCAACGACCTCTCTCTCCCTCAGAAAACGTTCTTCCATGAATTCTTTGTATGCCTCTGACTTGTCCGGCTCCGGTTCATACTTTTGAATAAGAGCATCGTATTTCTCTATTTCCGTCATGTTCATGTTGATCTCGGCCTGCTGTCTCTTTGCATAGGCCTCTTTGGCAGGGAGTATCCTGTTCTCCCAGAACATTTTTGTGATATTGATAATACGGTCACAAAGCTCTTCATCTCTTGGAATTTTCTCTACCCTGAACTTATTCCCGTCCTGAAGGATAGCTAACTCCGCATAATCTGTTTCAAGGATGATCATATACTGATGCACTTGCGTAAGATAATATATAGGTATCCCATCCTGCCACATCTGCGCTGCTCTATATGACAATTCTTTACATTCTAAAACTCCCTCAGTCTGCAATGGTGATCCCGTAATAAGATTTACTCCTCCTTTGATGTTCATTACCCGGTCAAGGCTTGCGAATAACCACGGATACTTAGGATTGATAACATAACCATTGATGTTTCTGCATTCCCGAATAATCTTCCCATTCTTCTTGTTCTCAATATATCCATCCTGCGTCCCATCGTAATATCTCCAGGTATCTGCAATCTTATCTTCGAGTTCTCGTCCCCAAAACGTAGATTCGTTATCATATTTTCTTATGTCAATTGTTCCAACTTTCTCATGGAAAAGACGAACTACTGTGTCGTAACGATTCAATCCCAGAACACATCCGACATCTGAGCCGCCAATGCCGTTTCTTCTGAACGCATACCATTCTGAGGAGTGTTCAGGTACTCTTACTATCTGCAGGTCTGATCTCATCTCTTATTCTCCTCTCAATATTTTAATTGCATCTTTCAAGTCCTGCGGAATATTGCCAAGGGGATGAAGCGTCCATCCATCTCCAACAACTTCAAGGCTGGTATCGCAAAACCAATAAGGCATGAAGTAGTAGTGCTTATCATCCTTTGTGATCACCATCGTTGAGTTGCCCTTAATGAATTTGTGGATTATCTCACTCTGTACCCGTGCTGGAACATCGTTTATTAACATCGGCTTCCTTCCTTCCTCAAAGTCAACATCGGTAATCTCATCTGCTCCCGGGACTGCAGGCAGTTCTTCATCAAATGGTGCTCCTTTTGCAGATTCCTCTTTCAACTGTGTCGGAAATGCTTCGGGATTTAATTCTCCTGCGGTTGTGATCCTTAATGGAAGATGCTTCTTGTATTCCCCAAGAGAATATCCGCTGTTAATCCAATGCAATACAATTTCCCATGTTTTCTGTGGTACTTTATCCCAAAGCTTGCTATTCTTTAGCATCGACAGATATTGAGGCATTACCCCCAAGTTCCTGCCTGCTTCTGCAGTGCTCATCTTTTCTTCTTGAAGAGCTCTCATAAGTCTTTTACTTACATTCTCCTTAAATACTTCTGTCATAATTATAAATTTAATGGTTTTGGTTGTTTAATATCCAAATTCAAAGGTTGTAGAACTTTGTATATCTCAACGAATATCTCATTGAGAATATCTGCCTGTGACTCCATCATCTCCGCTCCTTGCTTGCCTTCATCGGAGACGTTCTCATACCAGATCATGTACCACTTGCTCAGAAGGCTTACAAGACTCTCGTGTTGCTTTACCAGTGTCATGCCTTCATTATATACCTTTTTAAGGAAATAAAGCCTCTGAGCCATCTGATCATGCTTTATATGCCCAGCTTTCATCTGATTATCGTCTTTCCACTTATAATTCAGATCGGAGATGATCTTAAATGCCTCATCAACCTTATCCTCCAGAAAGTCTATCTCAGCTTTCTTAAACTGATCAAGCACTTGTGCAAATGCCCAGTTATTAACTACGGATTCATTCATATCAATAGATGTAAAAGATTTTATCCTCTGCTATTAAGCAATGTTCCTTGCCGTCATGTTCAATAATACTCGCTGCTTTCCTGGCAAAGATCACTCTGTCTCCTTTTGTGACATTCTCGCATATCGGTCCACAGTCAATCACTGTTCCTTCCTTTGGCTGTTCATTGGCTGTCTTTGGCACAGACAGTCCTCCTTTTGTCTTTTCCGGCAATGAATCCGGAAGTATCAATACTGCGTTTCCTTGTAACTTCATATTTTTTTTAAATTAAAATGGTAATCCTGATTTATCAATATCTCCCCCGTCAAATACCTCGTCTTCCTCTTCGTGCGGTTTCGGATTAAGTACCGGAACGGGATCTCCATGCTCTTCAATAGCAGGCGGTCTATTTTCTTTTTCTTTATAGAGAAAAAATCTACCTCCTTTAGTGAAATCCATGGTTAGCCTTATCCTGTCCTCATTCCCTGTCTCCTCAAACCTTATCTTCTCTGTCTTAATGATTGTAGGTGCGTCTTTGACAACAAAATACTTATCGTCCTCGTCTGCATCATCAGGGATGGCCTCCGCTGGCTTTCTTTTCATCTTGTATCTATGAGCAATAATGCCGATATCTGCTTTCTCCTTCCATGCGGAGGACCCCTTGATGTCATATAATGAAGGCATCTTATAATTGACACCCTGTTGTTCTACTTTCCGCGGATGAACAATGATTATTCCCGCTACGTCATAAGTATCATTGAAGTTAATAAGATAATCCAGTTGTTGTGAAATGAATGAAGTCTCTGTCATATACTTCGGTTGCTGGTGCTCAATCTTGTTCCATGCATCAATGACATAACCGAATATATTCTCTGTCGTTTTAAGATAGATGAGATACTCCAGAATAGACTCCATCGTATTGACCATGTTGAGCTTTATCTTACCTCCCCATGTCTCGAAGTTATTCCTGTCCGGGGATATGATGAAGAAATGTTTCTCTATGAACTCCATTGTTTTCTTTCTGAGCGCCGGAGTCATCGAATTACGTGTACCCTCTTTGAAGTTCTGTCCGGTTAATACCTCTGCCAACTTTGCGTACTCCCTTGCCACGGGTCTGTTCTCAGGTGTGAATAATGCCCATTTAAAATTCTCTTTTGAGTTATAAACAACAAACTCACCTAACCACCAACGGATGAACACCGATTTTCCTGAGTTGTGGACAAGTATTGGTAATCCCTGTGTGGCAAGATAATAATTAGAATTCTCCTCGACAGTCAAATCATAGGTATCATCCATCAGGATTTCCTCAACTTCAACTATATCTTCAATATTTATAAAAGATGCTTCCATGTTCTATGAGATACAATGTTTTTTATTATCGTGAATGAGACGCCATATTTTTCTGCAAGTTCTTTTTTTGTTGTGCCGGACTTACAGTTCTTACCATATTGATAATTTTTCCGTATTTCAATAACCTTCTCTGGAGTAATTATCGCTGCGGGATTCTTTTCTCCTTTATTAGAACTCAGTCCAATCCTAAATGAATGTTTCGCATTCTCTGAGATAGTCACCCATTCAAGATTACAAAGACGATTATCGCTTCGTATGCCGTTCTTATGATTACAGACATATTCGTCTTTCGGAGCACCAATAAACGTCATTAATACCAACCGATGAACTTTTACTGTTTTTATTTTACCACTATCTGGCTTAAGCATGGTCCGGAGATAACCCGATCCATCCAAGGCAGGTCGTATTATTGCTTCCCTTCCAGTATTTTTCCAGTTATATGTCTTAATCCTTCCCATGTCAGAAATTTCATAACTCGAAAATCCAACAATTCTTTTCCATGTTTCCATTGCTATTGTTTTTTTAATTTCCCCGAAGATAGCAATATTTCTTTGATTTGCATATACGATACACCTGTAAAGAATTTATGATTTTCTGTTACTTTTATAATCGTCCCGTCTTTTAATTTGATTTTGTATAATTTGTCAGGATGAGAACTATACTTGTGCGTTCTTAAAACTGATCTGTATTCATTTATATCTTTTTCGTGATTATAAGATAATACCTTATCATTTTGCTGAACTTCTGAAATAGGAATTACCCCCCTATTTGTATGAACTAATTGATCCGATGTAAAACAACCTGGGACTCCTGTAATGAAAGCAATCAGCTTTCTTTTGATGGTAAAGAGATTGTCAACGTAATCTACTCCTATTCCATAGCCTTTGGTAAATCCGTCCTTTGCGAGCCTTTCAAGGTCTTCTCTCAGGTCTGATGGCCTGATCACCCCTTTTACTGCAAAGGATGATATGTTCTGATAGCATTCATCAACACCTTCCTGCCCCAATGCCGGCAATGGAGGATCAACTTTCTTATTACCGTTATATACGTCATTGATGTCCTTGTAGCCTACCGGATAATTGATGTACTTACACCTATCCTTGCCAAGTATAATAGCAAGATGGTCCCTTAAAAAGCGTCCGGGCTTATCATTGTCAGTGGAGAAGATGATCTGATCTATATTGTCTCTATGCATAAAGCTCTGGACATAAGGATCATTGACATAATCAAATTCGTGATCAAAATTCTTTGCATTTGGATTAGGTGCGCCCATAGGAACTGACAATACATTGTTGTATCCGCACTGCTTCCATGTGAGCCAATCGCAATTCCCCGATATACTTATTTTTTCATTATGTCGTACTAATACCATTCCTGAAGGAACCGTAACACAATAAACATGGCCTTTGAACGGAATTAACTCTCTTTTCAGGCAGTATTCTAAGGATGCATATTTTTTGCTAAATAAAATACTTAATTTATACCATCGTCCATATTTATTTGATCGACGTATTATCGTAGAAGTAAATCCGCTTAAATGTGCAAGGGTCTGAATAAATAAAATATTCCCATAAATCACAGAAGAGTATTCGATCTGATTCCTTCTTGGTACGTGATTTCCATCCCAATGAACAATCTCTTCCATTATTACCTTAATCTGCGACGGACTTAATTTACCCAACCAATCATGGGGGAATTCCTTGCATAAATAGTCTAATTTCTGCCCTTTATGAATAAAGAAACTCCAATAGTTCCGACTATCAATATTACATGAGAACCTTAATCCTAATCTGGTTAAAAGATTTTCAAGCCTTATCTTCTTTCTTTCTTTTTTAAAACATCCATAGATATTGCCATCTTTACGGAAAGTCATATCTGCCGATGCAGCAACAAAGAGACGAAGTTGATTATCGCTAAGCATTATTTCTCTCGAACTATTACTTACCTTGTCTATTACTAACGGAAGATGATCAGTTAAGGCTTTTGATTTATAAATATCAATAGCCTTTCTTTTACACAAGGCATTACTTTTATTAGTAACAACAATATTATGATCTTCTGTTGTAAGGCTACTGTAATGTACGCTATGAAGAAAGACAAGATTTCCTTCATATTCTTTTTTAATAATTCTTTCTGGCGTGACAAATTTACCATAAGTAATGCCATCTGATTGATAAACCTGAAATACGTCCTCATCAATATAGTCATGAAATTTCACCCACCCTTTCTTTGTTAAAATCTCCGTGTCTCCGGTAAAACATTCACCTTCGCAAATTAAAATCGTTCTTTTCTCATCAATATCATCCCCCTTCTGGAAGTTTATTGACTGCATCCCAAGGAAAATAGATTTGGTCCCAAACTCCTTGTTCATCTGCCACCACTTCGGACCTTCTGGGTTCTCCTGATACCTTACGTTGAGATATTTAACATTGACAAGTGTTTTGTTGATATAGAATGGGAATCCTAAGATAGGCTTACCTCCGAGTGAATATTCAAAGACGTTCTCTTTTAATGCTATCCTGCTGTCAATACCACGGCTTTTAAGATAGTTCCTGACCTCCAGTGAGTAAGTTGCCTGTATCTCCTTCGGCATCCTACTCTTTGCCGACACCTCTTTGAACTTATCCAAGATGTCAAGGTTCCCGCTGAAATTACAGTTATGGCACTTATACCACCTGTTACCGGGTTCATCATTTACCGTTAAAGAAGGTTTGCCCTTATGCTTGCGTGTCTTATCACACTGCGGACAAACCGTATAAAATCTCTGCTTACCTGGCTTCAAGGTAATGCCAAGGTCTTCGAAATTCATGCTTTTAAGTATTTCTCGCTCTTCTCGTCTCTCACAATGTATTTTGGGCCTCTGCCTTTCTTGTCAGGAAAGGGAAAACAATAATTCAGTCTCGTCCCAACCTCTTCTCCGATGACCGAAGGTCTTGTCATGTTGTTCACTGTTGACACATCCAGTCCGCATAAGTCAGCAAATTGCTGTACGGTAAGTATATTATTCCTCATGCATTTCTTTACCAGTGCCGGGGCCATTCCACTTCTCTGAGCAAGGCTCTCAATCCATACAGGATCAGTCTTGCGCAAGCACACTTCGACATTTGTGAGTAAACCTAAAAATGATGTATCCATAGTATTTATAAATTTTTAACTTCACAAATATACTTCATTAAATTTATTTAAACAAATATATTTAAAATAAAAAAGAGACATTTATTGTGTCTCTCTTTCTATACGCGTATAGCCTTAATTATCTATTGAAAAATTTATAGACTTTCCATCCCATAAATGCGAAAGCTGCTGCAAAGATGAATATGCAAATACTTAATGCCTGTTTATAAATCTTTGGGATATACCGGACGGGTTCTGGGATAATAGTTACTTGTTCATATTTTGACTTCCAGTAATAGGCCTCCTTTAATGCGTTATTTAGCTTTCTTTCTATTGTGGTATCCTTCTGTATTAATTCCAACTTGATGTTCGGGGGATCCCACCATGCCGATGCTCTTGCAAGGGATGTTTCAACATTCACCCTCTTAGGAGTATAGTTCACTATCTCAGGACAGGGGATGGGCACAGAATCAATTCTGATAGCTCCCGGGATGTTTATGAATACAGTGGTGTCTTTATACACTACTGAATCCTTCACTGTCTCCACGATCACTGTATCGCGTTGTGGCGGGAATCTATTCATACACCTTCTCTGAGTCACACATGAAGACATGAAAACAAACAATACTAATACCAACAGTCCTTTCATCTGCTTATTTATTAAGTCCTACAGATGTCTGTTTTGATGGATTAAAGATATCAACCATATATTGCACCACCACCATCGCGGATATGCCTAATATCCCTGAGAACAATCCTCCCGCTACAAACGGAAAGCTGGGTACGATCTTTATAAAGAGTTCGATAACTTCTTTCTGGTTGATCAGCAAGAATAGTCCTGCAACCACATTCAATAACGTGGCAATGAGATTTGTCTTGAAAAAGATTTTCCATGAGAAGTCTGCTTTGGAATAGACCTTGTTCAACTTGCCTAAGATAACTATCATTATCCCCAGCAACATGCTTACATAAATGATCATGTCTTTAGATTTTAATTAATACTATGGTTTAAAAAAATAGATTTTCCCTTTGCCTGCGTCCCTGGTATCTATATGCACCCAGCTTGTGTCCTCTTCAAGCCTGATAGGATAAGGCAGTTCAACTTCATGGCTCTTTAGCCATTGCCTTACCTCTTCTGACTCCATCCCCGGCACGTTAAAGTCTCCTGCCTGTCCTGTCATGTGTGCTGATACATATAGAATCTTCTCTCGTATTGCTTTCCTTACGAGCGAGCATTGAATACATCTGAATCCTCTCTGGCTGTACTTACCATGTATCATCCAGTCATTCATATAAACAGGTTTTCCCAGATGTTCTCTGATCCAGTCCATCGTTATCAATAGCTTAACATCAAAGAATGTCCATGCATCTAATCCGTATTTATTATAGACATGCGGACACACATATTCGTCAATACTGAAATAGGTTGGTATATACATCTCAGAATATCTTATTGATTATCTTGTCTGCTATCCATTGCATTGTTCCTTTAAGTAATCCTACGTCATAAAGAAATGTTATCACTACGTTAAATAGAATTGCACTAAGCAATACATATACCCAGTTTTTCTTTGGCCAATAGAATTTCTTTTCCAGATTACGGAAGTCCTCTACTGCTATCTTTCTCTTGTCTGATTCTTTTTGCAACTCCGCTACTGTGCCGTTTAGTTTCGCAAGATGATTATTAATTGCTGTCAGTTTTTGGTCTGCCACATAAGCTGAGGCATCAAGTGTCAGATTTATACCCTTTACAATAGCATCGTGGCTCTCTTTATTAGCATCCTTTAGTGTGTTTATCGCATTAAGGATAAGATCAACGTCTTGCATGGCTCTTAACTAATCATTTGCTCGATTCATTCTATATTTGTTAGTAACACTTGTCATGGCTGCATCCCATGACATCCGGTAAAGATACTCTAATTGAGTTATTGTCTCCCCTGGCTGAGTTGCTGTGCTTAAAGTTTTATATCTCTCCGGGTCCGTCCCTATGAAAGCTTTCACGTTCTTTCCATACTCCCGAACAAGGTCTTCATTAAATAATCTCGTTTCTTCCAACCCCAGACTTGTCTTTCCCATTCCGGCAGATATTGTCCGTGTCTGTTTCAGTTCCTTGAATCCTCCATAGTCTTTCAGCCTGTCGTATATCTCTCTATCATCTTTTTTGAGTTGAATCCAATAAGGATTATATGTATTCTGTTGTTGTTTGAGTTCGCCGAGATAATCTTTCTTTCCTGCCTTCATCTGTTTCACTATCTCGTCCATGGCTTTACCATAGTCAAAGAATTCATTCTTTTCATAAGCTGCCTTGAATCGTATAGCCGACTCTTGAACTATGTCGTTTAACTTCTTCACCTCCTCCTGTTTCTCCCTCGCAGACAGAAGATCGTCTTTCATCACCGCATATCCGGCGTCTCTCACAAATGTTAATGCTGCCCTGAAACTGTTTATCGCCGTGGAGTTGCCTTCGGCGAAAGAATACATCCTCTCGTTCTCGGGATCACTCATGAATTTATCGAGCTTATCGTAATCTTCTGTTTTTACATAGTTATTGAAGGTACTTGTTACTTTCTCTATCTTATCCAGTGTGTCGTAGAAGTCCATGACATATCCTCCCTGTAATCCTATCGGACGCTCTGTCAGGATGGCTTTTAAGACAGGCAACCTACTGAGTGAAGTAAATGTATCTTCTGGCTTCTTATCGACTAATCCTGCTGCCTGCAGTGTCTCGTCAAGGATACTTACCGCTCCCATCCCTGCTCCTCCTGTATAACTTCTTACATAATGATCGATCTTTAAAGGGGACCAGTTAAGTGCTTCTCCGATCTTCTTATATATCTCCGGCGTTGAATTATAGAACTGCTGAGGCGATTTTAGCATCCTCATCGATTCGGATATGATAGGCCTTCCGGTAAACCCTCTCTTATTAGCCCACATCTCTATCTGAGGACGTGCTATGAATGGTATGACTTCCGTAAGATTGCCTACTGGAGAGAATTCTTTGAATAGTTGTTTTGCAAGGTCATCTACCACCCTGGGGTCATCCTTAACTACCGCATCCATCAAAGACTCCACGGAAGAACCAAACAATGTACCGAAAAATCCTTTTGGAATGGGAAAAAAATGATCTGTCCCAGGAATACGGATATTAAACATTGATAATCTCCTCCATGTCGGAAGAGACTGATATAATTCTGATGACTCCTGATCTTGGTTATTTAATAGCCAATTCATTAAGGCCGGTGCTGTAATAGCCATACCTTTCATGAAGAACCCTGCCGGATCTCTGCCTGCCGATTCAATAGTTGATCTGGTATGTTGCAATCTGGCATTAAGAAATGGGTATAAACTCAATCCAGCCCTTATCCTTGCACCATGGATGCCATAATCAGCGGATATATCCCTGGATTCAATAGCTGCTTTATGTACGTCCTTTGTCTTTTTATAGGCATTTTTAAAAGCGCCAAGCCTGGTGCCTATCTCTGATGCCCTGGAGAAATCTTGAAGGAATACCAATGGATTGCGCTTCCATGTTTCCCATTTCCTTTGCATAGTCTTTCCTACCTTCTTTGCAGCATAGTCTTTTTCCATCATCTGATCTGCAGATATAAGGAATGACTGATCGCCTCCGCTGGCTAACCACTTCTGGAAATAATCATCTTTCTTTATTGCAGAATATAATCCTTTTAAGAAGTCTGTCGGGACGTACTTGTATTTTGAATAAAACCATGCAGATTGCTGGTCGCGCATGAAGTTCCTGATCGGGAATGTTGGATCATAGACAACGGCCCCTGCCTGTAACCATCGTGATGGCAGACTGAGTTTTCTTATTATCTCCTGTACCTTCGGTTCTTGTTGGAATAACGGATCGTAGTACTCTGGCGCAACATCATAATAATGCACTTTTCCATCCTCCCATACACTCAGTATCTTGCCGGTCTTTGGTCTTTCCTTGACAAGAGAAAATCTTATCTCCCCCGTCTCCATGTCCCTATAAGCCTTTATGTCATTTGGGGGTATCTCTTCAATGATTGAAACGTCTTTCTTTCTGTCCCTATTATATTTCTGAATGTCAAATAATGCATTCTTTAAATTGTTAAGCTGAATATTTCTTTCTCCTGATGCGATAATATGGTAAGTATTCTCAATCATACTCTCGTAAATATCCTTTATTTGTCTTTGTGAACCATGTCTTGCCCAGACTGCTTTCTCTGATGTGGCTAAGTTCTGTCTGGAGATAGGTTTGCCTCCACCTCCGATCTCATAATCTTCAAATACCCTCTTTAAAGGGACATAAAACTCATGCTTCTGCTTAATCAAATCGGCAGATTCCTTGGACATTTTGCCGGATTCTACATAGAAGTCAAGTAAAGATTCGTTATAAGCCTGTATCTTCTTCTGGAAGTCCCATAACTCCTGTACTCCATACTCTTTTTCCCATAAGGCTATTGACGCTTTTGCTTCTTCTAATGGCATGGCTGCCTCCTGCGGAAATCCTTTTTCATGCGATTCCAAGCTATCTTTCGCAAGGAGATATCCCCGGAATGCTTTGTCTTTTGACGTTCCGAGTATCGGCTTTAATATTGATATTAATCCTTCAATATCTTTCTTTATAAGAACGTCATTCCCTTTATGGTAATAAGGATGATAGAGTAAATACTGTTGTGCTCTTCCGTCAATACCCATCATTGATTTTGCAGAATAATATGGATCTTTTGAACTGATAGCGTTTGAACCCATTATCTTTTTCCAATCTTTTGATAGGTTTTCCCAGTACTGCAGATGATTAACCCATGAGTACAATACCTTATCTTTATCAAATTGTATGATGCCGTCAAAGAATCCCTCTTTCGGCTCCGGCTCTGCAAATTTTGAGATAACCTTCACCCGGGGATCCTGTGCGTCATAAGCATTCCAATCCTTTCTTGCTACCTCCAATGCGTTCTTGACAACATCAGATGTTCCTATTAACTTCTCAAACCAAGTGTAAAACTTAGGTGCATGTTGCATCGCTGCCGAAGGATCAACGATATAGTTATACACAAACTCGGCTAATGCTTCCGTTCTTTTCTTTGAAGGATAACCTATCGCTTTAAGGAAAGTCTGTAACTCATGCTGAAATGCTCTGCGTTGTAATACTCCGTCCACAACTTCTGCGCCAAACTGATCTCTTAATTTCCGAAGTTCTTCCTGCTTTTTAACCTTGTCCTTGATGTTGTTTGCATCAACTATCTTAGTGTACTTAGCACCAAGTCCGGCTTTCGATCCTGTGATACCTCTGATGTCAAAAACGAATTGATCAATATAGTGGCCTAATTCATGCGCCAGAACTCTAATATCATTCGGACTCTTAACTCTTATTATTCCACTTCTGGAATTAAATAGACCTGCTGATTTTCTTATGAACCTCTTAAATAATCCAATCCTTACATGTTCTCCCTCTTTTAATCCAAGATTAGTTATAAGATTCCGCGCCATATTCCGTAATGACATGGCGTTATTAAGATCGCTTGACTTGTAGTTCGGGTCCTCGACATTCGTTAACGGCAATGGACTATCCCATGCAATAGCTTCCGGTCCGTCCGACTCGTCCTGCTTCGGCTCAATACCCAACTTCTTCGCATTTGCTCTTATCTCCTTTGGTTTCTCCACCCAATATCCGGAGTCTATGTTCTTTAATATCTCCGTGGTGCTCATGCCAAAAGGTTTCTCAACAAGATTACCATCTTTGTCGTACATGGAAACATTTGCACCTCTTTTGTTAGCATACCAATCAAGACTTATCCTGCTCAGAGCACCATCGGTGTCAACGAATTCTTTGCCCCTAACTGCCTCTATCTCTGTCAGTGGAGTGAATGACCAATGTGACCTTTCTTCCGGCGTTAACTTGCGATCATAGGTGAGTATCTCAAACCCTCCTTCTGCGTCCTGCTCGGCTTTGATAAATCCTTCTTTCGGGTACGTGCCAATACCAAAAGGTCTTGACTCCATCTTGTATTGATAGACTTCTCCTTGTGCTGGTGCTTTTGCAATAGGTTTTTCTCCTTTTGCCTTATAGAATTTGTCCATGATGCGTTTTGCGCTGGAGACTGCCTGTGGCGTGTTCTTTCTCTGCCATGCCTGGTTCTTCGGGCTCCAGTTCCATCCCTCAGTTTTGAGTGCGTTCATAACCTCTGGAGTGGGTTTCTCATCCATGGTTATCTGTACTCTCTCTTCGGTGTTGTTGTTAACGATCTGTGCTCCTTCATAATCTGCTACCGGGACTTCTCCCTCTTCTTTCGCTGCACCTTTCTTCTGTCTTGCTGCCTCAGCTACTTTAACCTGATCCCAGACTACGTTTCTCTCGGCGAAGATAGGTTTCTTCAATCCTTCCTGTACTTTTCTTACATAGTCAAGTGCTGCCTGAACATCTTCTACCTGACCGTTCTTTGCCATGCGTTCAATGAAACCTTTCATGCTGCTGACAAAGAGTGCTCTGTTATATCCTCTCTCAGTGCCTTCGTCAATACCTTTTATTACTGCGATACTTCCATCAAGTTCTTTTTTTATCCCGGCCCATTTATCCGATCTGAACTGCTCTTCTGTTCTTGCCCCCAGAATAGCTTTCTTCATGCTCTTACGGGCTTTCTCATCCCATGCAAGCAATTCCTTCATCCGAGCGTCTGCTGTCGCTAACCGCTTCTTATTACGTTCTACGGGGAATCTTGCCGGCCCCGTGATCATGGAACTCATGGTTCGGCTTGCAGCATCCAGATAAGCTTTTAACTTATCAACATATCCTTTCTTATATTTCTCGATCTCTGCTTTGAGGACTTCTTTCTGTTCCGGTGTCTTTGCCAAAGGAGACATCTCATCAATGACCTTGTTTACGTCGTTGACATATGCCTCCTGTTCCTGCTCTGCTCTTCTCTCAGGATCAAAGCTCGTTCCCATGTGAGCTCTTCGTGCAAGTTCTGTCGGAATGTCTTCTTTCTTTGGTCTTATGTCGGAGAATTCATCTGCCGGCTTAGATTTCTCTAATTTATCCCTATCCGATGCTATCTTTCGGGCATCAATGACCTTGCCGATAAGCTCGTTTAGTTTTGCTCCTCGTTCTGTGTCTTTCTGATCCAGTATGTCTTTCATCCCAGATTCAAGTTGACTTATTAGGTGATCGAGTTCTACCGTTGAATATTTATTGCCAAGTTGTTCTACTGTGAGACTCTTATTGCCTTCATATACAGAAAGTGTTTCTTTTGAAAATTCCACTCCTTTCTCAATAAGTTCTTCCCGCGAATACTCTTCTACTCTCTCGTCTCTTCCTTTAAATATTTCTACAATCTCTCCGTCCCAATCAACGGAAATGTACTTCTCTCCCTCATCTTTCAGCCATTGCTCAATAGATTTTTTTTCTCTTTGTAACTGTTCTTTACTTGGCTTACTTTTTATCTCTGGCGCTTTCTTTTCTTCGGGCATCTTCTCCGCTAAACGAATAGTCCCTTTTTCTACGTCAGCGATTACCTTAACTCCGGTTCTTTCTGTGATGTCTTTTGCAACATCTTCAGGAAAAGTAACCTCCATCTCTCCATTCTTGCTTCTGCGCAACTCATTAAGATATGCCTCTGCTCCTTGCTGCTTAACATTGATTTTCTTCTCTTCTTTTTCCAACATCTCCCTGCTTTTAGCAAGCTGTGCCTTCTCCCATTCCGTGATAGCCTTTATTGTTTTACTATCCGGTAATTCTGTCCCAGCCTCATGCTCCATCCAGTCATGGTTAATCCTCCCAGTTTCCTTGTTGACTGCGACATCATCAAGGTATTTAAAAAGTTCATCCTTTGACGCAAACTTATTTACTCCTACCTGAAATTCTGTCTTTATCTCTTTCTTGGGCACCATGCTGTAATACTCAGCCACCATCTTGCTCTCTTCCGGTGTGCGCTCATGCACTTGTTTGGCCACGGCAGCAAGTAGGTCTTCCTTTATGATACCCTTATCATTAAGTTTCTGGAATATCTTAGCCTTCTCTGTTTCCGGTTGTGCCGCTGCTTGCATCTGCATCTTACTGTCCTCTAACTGTAATGCGTTCCTGATAGCAAAGACAGAGGCCTCTTCTTCTGTCTTAAACTTCCTGCGTTCTGTCAGTACGTTCTCTTTGTTGTATAACTCAACATATTCCCGGTCCCTCACAACCTTTTCCCCATAGATATTGACATCTTTCATACCTATCCCTCTGGATGCCCATAGTAACTTCTGCTTTAATAGCGCCGGCACGTTATCGTCATTAAGAACTCTTGCAAGTAGTTTGTCATTATTTGCAAGATTTTGTATTGTGGTTTTATATTCCTTGCCTCCGATGGATTCCAGTTCCCATGGTTCAATGTCTACTGCAAATATCCCTTCTCCCGGAGACTTTGGATCGTATTTAAGGGAGTTGTAAAGATTAATCGCTGCTTTTTGTGGTTCGACCACTGCCTCTGCTATCTTACCTGCCACTCTCTGAGCTTTCAGCATACCGAGCATAGCAACTGTGCTCAGAAAATCTTCCGATGTGACATCTCTGAGTTTCTTTCCCTCCAATAACGCACCACCATAGGCGAATAATGCACTCTCTGCTGTCAATCCTCCGGTCTGTAATCCTGCCTTAGTTCCTATCCTTCCTATTGCGTTCTTTATTGCTCCGGCTTTCTGGGATGCCATTGCCGTTCCAATACCTAACCCGCCTACACCTACTCCAAGCACAAAGGACCTCATTCCTGCGCTTAATGATTGCGAGAAGTCTATATCATCAAAGCTTGCGCCAGGTACGGCCCATTGACTTAATGCGTCTGTTGCTCCTGTATATAATCCAAGCGCACCTCCGGATGAAGCCAAACTCTGCATTGCCTGTGCGGTTTTAGCTGCTCCTTTCAGTGCCAGTTCTTTAGCTATATTTTCTTTTATCCCTGCCTTCATTGCTTTTGCAACGGTCTTCTTCATGGTATTATTCACAAGAGGACGTGCTATTGCCTTGCCTAATGCTGCTCCGGCCTTACCTCCTAATCCGAATGCTGGCATGTCAAGTGCAAATCCAAGTGTTGTGGCAAATACGTCTGTCAGTGTTGATGCATCGTATTTACTTAACCATTCTTCCGGTGCACGATATTCTCCATTAAGTATTGCATCTGATAGTCCTATGATTGTCTGGTTATATGCCCGACCCAAGATATAATCCAGTTTAGTTGGATTCTTTCTCAGCATGAGTAATTCATTGCGCTCCTTCTGTAACTTCGCTTTCTCTTCGGACACTAACGGTTTTGATATGTACGGACCTGCGGATGGCAATAATGTTGCTCCGGTAACATCTTCCGGCATCTCTGCAATAGCTTTATCGATCTCAGAAATTCTATTATCCACTCTGGCATTAAAGGATTCCTCCTTCATGTTCTCAGGGATGATATCTCCTGCCTCCCTAAACTTAAACTCAGGTGTCTTTAATGCAAGATCAGGCGTTTTGAGATAGTCGGACATGTTATCCATCCTCTGCTTTGTGACAAAGCTCGATACGGCACCTTGTAACTGACTTTGTGGCGCACCACTATATTCAGGTGTTGTTAATGATAAATCGGGAGTAGCAAGCGGATCGGTCTGCTGACCCATGCCTGCCTCTGGTGATTCTTGTGTCTCTTCTGGGGATGGTATGTTATCCGGCTTCCTGCTTATCTCGGGAAGACTTGAAAACATTTTTGAGAAAACTTCTGCAGTTGGCAAACCAAAGTCGGTAGCATCTTTTTTTTTTAACCCGAAGGTCAATAAGAATTGGTTATAGTCGTCCGGGATGGCATAACCGTCATCCATTAACTGCTTATGTAACGAACTGGCATTGTCTGGATTCTTGAATGTCTGTTCAAATATTCCATAGTCCTCCGGAATAGCATAGTTATCTTTCAATAACTGCTGGTGTAAAAGGTCTAAGTCTGAATTCTTCTGTATTTTCTCCTGATCTGCCATTGCGTTTATTTATTTTTAGGAATATATGGTGTCATTCCGTAATCCTTGCCCCCTACTGTTTTGTTTTTCACTGGCGTCACTCTATAATCTTTTCCCCCGATAGTCTTAACTGATTTATCAGAAGGTCCAAAGACGTCTTTAAACTGCTTGATCACTCCATCGACCTCTATTGGTAGTTCGTCAGCCCTGTCCCCCAGGTTCCTTCTCGGCACTGCAATAGTCATATTGTTTTGAGTAAATGGCGCAAAGCCTGTTTGTGTTGTACGGAAAACAAATTCATCTCGGTTAGAGTCATAAAACCGGAGATTTCCTTCGATGTCGCCTCCTCCTTCAATTGGCTGCCATGAGTTGCCGAAAAAATAAGATGATCCGCGTGTTCCTATTGGAATAGTAAACGCATCTTTTGATGTAAATTCATAAGGGCTTTGATATGTTCTGTCTCCATAAGGTATGGGATCTCTCCTTAACATCCCCGGTTCCATGGTTGTTTTTCGTCCAAGGAAGTTTATGCCTAATCCTGCGCCACCTGATCTCCCTCCACTTATTCTTGTCTCTTTCTTTGTCGGATATGCTGGCAGAAACCTCTCTCTGATCCATTCCTCTTTTGTCTTTACATTATCTTCATCGTCCTTATACTCTCTCTCAATGGCAGCCTGCATGTTACGTGGTAAGGATTTGATGTTACGTGCGATCTTTCTTGTTGCCTCCTCAATCCTCTTCTCGTCAACTCCCTCAACTGTCTTTATGGTTGTCCTTCCGGTGACTGGATCAGTGTTGATGGCTTCAGGATGCTTGTCAAGTCCTGAGATAAGTTGCTTGTATTGTCCTGCAAACCATACTCCGATATCTATCGGACGTGCTTTAGTCTTAATAAGGCTA
>Ga0265297_10002253_pt1 | contig 40269 bp, 60 predicted proteins | sample Munlanlwell13791_FD_192502 | JGI IMG/M metagenome (GOLD analysis project Ga0265297, IMG submission 192502) | Leachate microbial communities from a municipal landfill in Southern Ontario, Canada - Leachate well 137-91 | ecosystem: Engineered > Solid waste > Landfill > Unclassified | place...
GATTATTTTCGCTTACTTAAGGCGAATGGAAGCGCGCACTTGAATAGGATTACGCGGGATACTGGATTAGACCGGTTAGCGGTAATGAGTGTGCTAACCAATCTCGAAGAGAATGGAGTTCTTCGTTCTAACTTAAAACTGCTTGACGAGCGAGGTTGTCATGTAGGTAGCGCAGGGCATGTGAGCCAAGATGCGGTGAAGCGATACATCCTTGAACAGCAGGGCAAGGACGTTTTCCAGTTCGCAGTCTATGGCAACCCTGACAAACAAAGCAAGATAGGTGATTTTACATGCTGAATGTCCTCGTTGCCTGTGAGTTTAGCGGAATTGTCAGGGATGCTTTCGCAAGCAGGGGGCATAATGCTGTAAGCTGCGACTTGCTCCCAACAGAAAGACCAGGCAAGCATATCCAAGGCGACGTTCTTGATGCAATAGACAACAATCCATTTAACAACAACGAAGGATGGGATTTGATGGTGGCGCATCCTCCCTGCACACACTTGGCAGTCAGCGGAGCAAGATGGTTCAAGGAAAAGCAAAAAGAACAAGAAGAAGCACTGGCATTCGTCAGAGTGCTTTTGAATGCGCCAATAGAAAAAATCTGCCTTGAAAACCCAATAGGCATACTTTCCACGAAGATAAGAAAGCCAGAACAGATAATCCAGCCTTGGCAGTTTGGGCATGGAGAAACAAAAGCCACCTGCCTCTGGCTAAAGAACCTGCCGCAACTGAAGCCAACAAACATAGTGGCAGGAAGGGAAGGCAGAGTATGGAAAGAACCACCAAGCGAGGAGAGGTGGAAGAATAGGAGCAGAACCTACACTGGAATTGCAGACGCTATGGCAGACCAGTGGGGAACTGCGCCAATTCCTCCCACAGATAAATCTGTGGGTATCCTTGGCGTGATTTTATGAAGTGGATGCGATTCTATTGGGTTTCTACCGATTATTTAACGAACATGCGTGAATTGCCTGAAAAGCCGAAAAGGAGTTGATTAGTATGGTTGAAGTTGAATCGAAAAGCCCTCAAACGAGCGAACCGAAATGCTCGAAGAATAACGACGTTTCCAAAGAGGATTTAGAATATTTTAGGTGCGCCGCTTGCGCGGATAAAAATAAGCCTTGCTCTGGATGCAGGGATGAGTTGAGAGCGTTCATTACTGCGAGAGATTGGCGAAACGCATATTTGAACGAACGCTCCGCTTTTGAGTTGGAGGTTTCTGCTCGCAAAAAAGCGGAAGCACGTTTAAGTCAGGCTCACGGTTGGATGAGCAAGAATCAACTCGCAAAGTTGGAGGAATTTGAGAAGATAACAAAAGAACGCGATGGGTTGCAGGCGCGAATAACTGCGCTTACTTCTGATGAGGCGATTGTGCGGGTTTGGAGGACGGTTATTCCTGACCTTGCGTTTAATGGGTTGTCGGAAGAGCAGAAGCAGAAAGGAATTCGCGCGATAAGGAAGGCGTTAAGCGGGGGCGAATGATGAATGGGACGAAATAAGGATGCGGCTAAAGAGCGTGATGATTACCGCGAATTGTATCGCCAACTTGTTAAAACGACTTCGGAAGAACGAAAACAATTGGAAGCCGAAAACGTTAAACTGCGGGAGCAACTTGAAGGTTGGAAAAAATTGCGAAAATTGGTGATCAGCGACCTTACGGGGTTATGGATGGATGCCGTGAGTTGCGCGAATTTGAAAACTGGGAAGCAACTCGCGGAAGATTTGGTTTTGAAATGGGAGAAGGGAGGCGTTTGACGAATGGTTGACGTTTGCCGGGTTTGCGGACGCGATTACACGATTTACGGAAGCGACGGCATCTGCGATGCCTGCGATTTCAAGGAATGGCTGGAAAAAAACGGGGTTCAAGTTGACGACAAAAACGGTTTCTTTGTTTTCACGCGGTTCATGGAGGAACACGGCCTCAAACGCTTGGGTTTGGAACGCGGCCGGAATGGAGGCGACACGAATGCCGCTGATTGATTTTCGCACGCTGGAAATCGAACGCGAAATCTTGGTGGTTTTGACGAGTTCACGCGAACCCGTGGGTTCCCGCGAGCTCGCGGAACGAATCATCCACGTTTTTCGCGCGAACGGCGCGCGTTGGGCGCACGAGCGCTCCCTGCATTCGTTGCGCGCGGAAGTGCACCGTGTTGCGCGCAAACTCGCGGACCACAAAATTGTTTCTCGCGAGTTAACCGCGAACGGCGCGCGTTGGGCGATGGCCGTGGATTCCGCTCGCGTCGCGCAAGCGTTCTTAGTGTTGGCGCGCGAGTGTCCCGAGCTGTTGGTGTCGATGCGGGGTTCTGACCGCGCGGCAAGGCGAAACGCTTCGCGGTTCGGGCGACGCGAGGTTTTCGCGGTTTCACCCGACGAATGACCGAAAGCTTTATAAGCTTTCGCTTCGTAACGATTACACGAAAGGAGGGATGAAAAATGGGGGAAAAAAAAGATGCATTCGGGCGAATCGTGCAGCGTGATGCGACGCCAGAGGAAGTCGCGAAGGCAGGATACGCTCACTCATTAGGCGTCAAGGAGGCGGATGTTCTCGCGCAAAAAATCGTCGGAGTAATAATCAACGACGCGCACAAGGAAAAAATCAACGAGATGATTCGCGCGGTCGAAGGCAAGGCGAGTGCGAGGACGTGCACTTACGACGACGTGGTAGCGCTACGTGACCGCGCAGAAAAAAAATTGCGTGGAGGCGGCGAAAGTGGGACTGCACTCGTAATCAGCAAGGCTCATTTGCGCGGAACGATTGCGTCGTATCACGCGCAAGTATCATGCAATTCTTATGGCTCGTATTATGCCAGCGCGACGGTAATTCAGATAATTTACGACGGCGAAAAATGGAAATTCGGGTTGCCAAGCCGCGAGGAATTTTCGACGATTAATATTAATAGCGAGAACGTATACGCGCTACGTCTCAGCGAACTCGCTGAACAGGATGTCATTGCCCGCGCGCGCGCGAAATATCGCAAGGTGTAACTCGATGGAAATCGGGAGAACGATTCTTGAAAACAAATGGAAGTTTGAGAAGCTCAACAATGACACCGTGCAAGAAAAGTTGGCAGGAATCAAGGTGGCAACGTATGAGCCAAAAGAGGGTGTGTCTTGATGGATTACGACGAGGACGCGGATTCGCGGGAGGACGACGACGAGGACGAGATTTGCGATGACGACCTCCAGCGCGAGCGAGCGGAAAACGATTAACGCGTATTCACCGCAACGGTGGAACGCGAACACGAGAGGTGATGGAGTTGGAGAGTTTGGTAAAAGAATCAGAACCGATTACGGTTGAGCAAGCGCGCGCGGTTTTGGCGGCCGCGCGAAAAAAGAAGGGTATTGCGCCCGCAATGAGGCGCGTGAAACGCGCGCTCTGCAACCTGTACGCGAGGAAGGCGTTGAGCGACGCGGAAATAGTGAAGGAGCTAACGGATTACGTTGCCGCGAAATGTCCTGAGGTTGTCGCGCCGGAACGCAAACCCGGGAAACAGAAGGCGGAGGTCAAGCGAAAATAACGCTCCTTTGAACCCCAGCGCGCGTTTCCGACGCAAGCCTCCCAAGCTTGTCCACCCCCGAATTTTTTGTGGAACGCGGATGACGGAACGCGCGCACACGGGTTTAATGAGAGCACGAGAGGTGCGAATGATGGATGAAGCGATGAAAGAGGAAGTCAAGCGATTGTTTGATGAAGCGTTCGCGGAAGCGAACCCGGATTCAATCGAGATAGGGTCGCCCAGCAAGGGCGGCGTCATCAAAGTGTACGGGAATTACGCGCGCGCGGACGAATTCAAGAAAAAGATTGAAGCTGCAGCCGCGTTGCGAAAGCAAGCGAACGAGTTGATTCAGGGGGTGGCACCATGAACAAAACGGAGAAAATTACTGCGAAACTGATTAGGCGCGAGGAAGGCGCGAAACGCGTGCTCCTCGTGTTCGACGACCCGCGTCATCCCGGGGAAGGCGAACTCAAATTCTCCATTTTTCCGCCGAAAGAAGGCGAGCCCGCGTTGCCGTCGTTGTCGCTCAACCAATACTACGAGTTTACCGCCGAGCATGTGCCGACTGGCGACGGCAAATTTTATCACAACGTCGCGCGCGTGAACGGGAAAGGCAGCCAGTACGCGATTAAACCGGTTTCCGCGCCTTTCAAGGACGTGAACGCGCCCACACGCTTGGACACGCCTCCCCTCATGGACCGCGAGGATTATTGGCGTGCGAAGGACGAGCGGGATAAGGCGCGCGAGAAGCGCGAGCTTGAGCGGGAAGTCGTCATCGTGCGGCAAGCTTGCACGGGTTATGCGGCGACCGCGGTGGCCGCGTCAGCCGCAACCGGGAACCTGGCGGGCACTGATAAGGGCGTGACCGTGAAAGACCTTTCGTGCGCGATTCAAGCGTTGGCGCGCGAATTGGAGGAGTTCGCGTGGAGCGTGTATTTAGAGCCTCCGAGGGAAAAATCAAAGGTGAGTCCGTGAAGGAACACGATTGGGAGGAAAACGTGTTGGTGGTGGTCGGCCGCACGTTGGGATGGTTAATGTTGCTTCCGTTCCGCGTCACGTGGCTCGTGATAGAAATAGTGTTTGCGCTGTGGGTGGCGAAGAAACTCGGAATAATTTGATGGAGGATGAGTTTGATGGGGCAAGACGAAAACGGGAATATTGATTGCGTGGGTTGCCGGGACTGTCGCGGCTGCATCAAGTGCCACAATTCGGTGGGGTGCCATAACTCAGCGTGGTGCGACAATTCGGTGGGGTGCGACAATTCGACGGAGTGCCATAATTCAACGTGGTGCGACAATTCGGCGAACCGGTTATACTGCTGCGACCTCGTACTCGCCAAATACTGCGTGTTCAACCAGCAAGTCAGCAAGCAAGAATTCGAGGAAATTAAAGCCAAGATTTGGAAGGGCTTGCCGTACCATTTGCACCCAAAAAATTTGTCAACCGAGAACGTTGCGTGGCTCAAAAAGAACGTGAAACAATTCAACCAGAAAGTCCTCGACGAAATAGTAGCACAAAGCGTTCTGCCCAATAAATCGGTAGTAATCCAGGAGAAAGAGGACTGATGCGCATGGTTGACTTCTTGGTTTTCTCGGAGCGACAAGAAATTCTTCGCCGCGCAAAAGAAGCGCGAGCACAAGCCGGTGAAAAGTATTCGCTGGACGATTTCATCGTGCTTGAAACGGAGCACTACATACTCCAAAAAGCCCAGAGGCGAGACTGATATGAAGCGTCCACTTGCTTCAGCCAGCGTGAAACACAAGCTGCGGTACGTGGCGGAAGTGTTCCCGGGTTCCGCGCGCGACGACGTCATGTTGGCGTGGCGTTATTATGACGTTTTCACGCGCGTTCACGTGAGTTTGCCGGTGTTTCGCGAATTGATTCGCGCGATGCGCGGGAGTTCAAACGTGTTAAGACGGGCTGCAGAAGTACGAAAAGAGATTGAGCGTGGAAGCGAGTTTCGACGCTCGGAGTTGTCCGAATGAACGAGAATAAGCGCTTGGTCTTCTATTCTCACACGGCCCGCAAGCTGCAAGGCACGGTGGGAGACAAGATAGAGGCGTTCCTGTCAGGCGAGCCGGATGCGGGCCTCGTGGAACAGTTCCCGGGCCTCTCGGAGCGTCAAGGCTGCGTGGCGTATTCGCAGGAAACTAAGAACCATTATCTCCTCCCCCTGACCGGCTACAACACACGCACTTACACCATCCGCCGCAACCGGGACTACAAGTTTGAGTGCAACTGCCAGGGTTGGCAGGAGTCAAAGGAAACGTGGGAGGCTTTCTGCAAGGAGCTCGAGCTCATCAAGCCGCACCTGCACCCAGGCGCGTTCCTGCATTTGAAGTTCCGGCTCATTGAGATAACGCGGCGCACGCATCCCCCCATGTGCTCCCACGTGGCGAGCGTGATTGAGCATTACGCGCGCAGGCATAGGAAACAGAAACTCAAGAATTTTGAGGACGCGATGAACGCGGGAATGCAGTTTTCGATTGAAGGATGGTGAATTAATGGTTATTCGTTTGTGTTCCGTAAAGGGTTGCGGGGGAAAGTATTACGCGAAGGGGTTTTGTCAGTCGCATTACGATAAGGCTCACTATCGGCGTCCTGAAAATGCGGTTCGCGTGGAACGATTATGCTTGAAACACAATTTGTCGAAGCAGACGGCGAAAGCGATGGTGTTAGACGGCGTTCTGTTAGAGAAAAGACGCGAGGAATTAAAAGGTGGTAAGTGATGGCTAACGAAAAGAAAACCGATAGCGATATTTGCTCAAAGTGCGGAAAGACGCGGAAGGCGCATGTTGAGCGGCAAGCAGGACTACACAATTTCCGAATGAAGAAGAAAGAAGAAGCAAGTGAGCGAGGAATAATCCTTCCCATAAGGCACAACTGCGTTGAGAAAGACGAACCAAAATGCCCTCAAACTGTTAGGTGTCCTGATTGTGGAGTGATAATGGAGTATTTACCTGACATGACGCCACAACCTTATCATCGTTGCCGAAATTGCGGATGGGAAACCGTCATGTTCAGTAAAGGAAAGGAAAGTCCTGAAACGAGCGAACCGAAATGCCAGACGTGCGGACACGACGTAAATATTCACTATGACTGGCAACAGATAAAGGAAGAGCGTAATGAGTTGCGGGCGCGAATAGCGGAAGCGGATAAAGCTATAACCCGGGCGATTGACGAGATTTACGAAATGGGGGTTCCCAAGGTTTTCGTGGTGTCCTGGAGGAATCCGGACGGGGAGCGCGTGTCGGAGCGGGTTCAAGCGCGGGAACCGCATGAAGCCGTTTATCAAGTGTTGCGCGAAAAACTTGGTTTAAGCGTTAAGGAAGAGGATGCACATGGTCAATCGCAGTAACAAGGGTTCGGAACGCGAACGCGAAGCCATCAAACAAGATCTCGCGGCCGGATGGCGGTTCATGGAGGGCTCGCGCGCAGTGAGAACGCGGTATCAATCGAACGATTTGTTTAACGTCTGGGATTACGCAGTCTGGCAAGGAGTGAATCTTGAACTCGTAAAGTGTTGCACGTATTGTCGTGGAGCCGGTTGTGGTCACTGTCTTCCGATAGAACTAATCGGAAGACAGCTTCCAACCTACACAAGAAAATTCGTTCAAGTTTGTTCTGGCGATAAAGGTGAGAGCCCTGAATCAGATTACGGCCGCCACAAAACAAAGTGCTTGGCGTGGCTCGCAACGCATCGCCTCCCAGGCGAACTTTACGAACTCGCGGTTTATCGGGACGCGCGTTGGACTGGACGCGGGAAAAACCGGGCTTACGTCAAAAAATCGTGGAGAAGAGAACTGTTGTAAGGTGTTGAAAAATGAAACATATAGCAATGGACCTCTCCGGGATGCCTGAAAGAAAACGGAATTGGGTTTCTTTGGAAGGGGCGCTGCGAAGGATTCTTCAGATTCCGTTGTGGAGACTGTATTCGTGGAAAAATAGGCTGTACTATTTTTTCACTTACGAAACCATCGAATCAAAACCCGAAGTCGAAAAAATTTATGACTTGGATTTGAAGACCGGAAAATTCAAGAAAGTATATGACTCCGCAATAACGCTCAAGGCAAAAAAAATCCATTCAAGCGTTATGTGAAGAAAGTGTCGGAATCAAACCACGAGGGCCACGAGTCATTATTTGGGTCGCGTGCGCATGGGAATCGTTTGCCTTGAACATGGGTCGCGTTGCCCGTTTTCGGATGCCGTCACGCGGTATTCAGAGCGGAAACAACGCATGAAGCAGCGGCCCAAGCGGGTTGCGCGCCCGTAACGGTTCAGGCCACGGCGAATGAACGAACCGAAAGAAATAAAAACGTTACGCCCCCAAAAAAGGCGTTGTTGGACGAGGGAACTCGTTTGGAGTTGGTTGAATGAAAATCCCGCAAACCCATATCGACGTGTTGAAGCAAGATTGTCGCGCAATGTATGACGCATTGCCCGAGTCGCTGAAAAACAAGCCGGGCATCATCCTGCAATTCGAGCCACTCATCTTGTACGCGCAAAAGTACGCGAGTTTCCAAGAACTCGTATACCACCCCGTAGTGGCCATCGGGGGTCGCATTGATGGCGCAAGCGATAAGCGCATCATTCACTTCCGACCCAAAGAGCTTGCCGCGCCAGGCGAACCCGTTGAAGAAGACGTGTTAGTGTGGGCTTGCGCGACTTCGGACGCTCCACCGGGAAGCGTTTCCTGGGACGTGATGAACGCGCAAGATGACTACGTGGTCAAACCGGTTTAAGGCCGGTAAAGAAAAAAATGTGCCCCGGATGGGATTTGAACCCATATCCGTCAGGTTAGCGGCCCGCCGCGATATCCAGGTTTCGCCACCGGGGCACATATAAACTAAATTTGCGCTGGGGACGGGATTTGAACCCGCAATCCTGCGAGGGAAGTCGTTTTTAAGACGACGGGGCTTACCGAATGCCCGACCCCAGCACAATAAACTTTTTTGGAGGTAAGGCGGAATGGTGGCTCGATGCGTGTTTTGCCGCGGGGAAATCGCGTACTCGGGCGCGTTCTGTGAACGCTGCGGGCGGCGTCCAAGCGACCCGCCCACCGGAAAACGCGGCCAACAGGAGTTGACGCAGTATGGGTAAACCGAAACGCATTGGGCCGAAAGCGGAGGCGTTGATGAACGCGAAGTTGCGGGCGCGGGACAGCGTTAGGAATGGCGCGGATGCCTTGGATGAGGCGATTGGCGAGTTGGAGGCGAAAGCCCGGCAAAACGAGCGTTTGGGCGAAATAGTGCGGAACGCCGTCAAAGACGGAATAATGAAGTCGTTGGAAAGGGGGGATTTGAATGGAAAATACAGAACTACGCGACGCGGTAATGAAGCACGCCGTATATCCTTTGGCGCGGCAAGCAGATGAGGTTCTTCATTACTGGCCTGCTGACATTGAAACACCCGAGTCAATCGAGATAATGATTCGTTTTAAGGGGGGGCGATACAGCAAAGTGGTTATTCAAGTGGTTATTCCTGTGGGCCTTTTCCATCCATCGGGAACACGCCGTATATCCTTTGAATACGTCGAACTCACAGAATAGTGGTGATAACGAATGCGACGCGCGCTCATAAACCCAAAACAGAAGATGGCCTACTTCATCGAACGAAAAGAAACAGAGCAGACGATTAGAGAACTCGTGAGGGAAACGAAATTCGATGAAGCCGCGGGAAACGTTGAATGCGCGTTCCTAAAAATTTGTATGGCGAAAACGTTGGAGGATGAACTCAAGGAAAAAACTCGGAGGGTTACGGAATGGCACAGGTTGCGCGGGAAAGCTTTGAACACCGCTTGATGCAGGCGAACGAGAGTTACGCGCGCGAATGGCGTGCTCGGGAAAGGCTTGAAACCGCTATTTTGGATGCCTTAAAGTTTTTGAATCGTGAAAACCGAACGGAAGCGGACGTGAACGCGGCGCGCGACGTGCTTTGGAAGAACGCGAAAGAAAATTTTCCCGAGTTCCGGGAGCGCGTGCGGAGGCTGCCTTGATGGCGGTCATGGTGAAACCGCGTCCGATTGCCCCCCAAGAAGTGGAATCAATCGTGAACGCGGCTTGCATGGAAGCGTATCACGCGAACACCGCGCGCAAATACTTGACAACGATTCCGAAACCGAAAGAAAAACGCGGCGAAAACAACACTTTTTTAAACTCTCCCGCCCCTTAAAACCCGCATGGCGCGAGAAACCATCGGTTTCCAGGAGCACGCGCGCGTAACCGGCATCCTGGAAGCGTTTGAACGCCGCGTTGGCGAAACCGCTTGGAAACCCGTGTTACGCCAACACAACCTCATCACGAACGCGGGTTGGGCGAGCCTCGCTCAAGCCCTCACAGGTTTAGGCGCCACCAGCTACCAGTATTTCGCGTGGGGCGACGGCACCACCGCGCCCAGCCTCACGAGAACCGCCGCCGACTTCTACTCGGATTGCGCGAACTACGACACGAAAGCGGTTTCAAGCGGCGGCTCCATTGACGCCTTCAACACCACCACGCTCACCCAAAAATGGAACGTGTACCTCACCGCCACCGACAACGCGGTCGCCAACATCAAAAAAATCGCGTTCATGAACGACGACCCCGGCACCATCATGTGGAACGAAATCAAGCTCACTTCCACCCTCCCAAAAGACGAAACCATTGAACGCTACTTCCGCTACACCCTTACCTTCCAACAAGCCTAAACCGCTTCAATCGCAACCCTTAAATACTTGCCTCCAACCAAAAAAGGTTCACAAACCGTGGTGCCAATGGTCCGAACCGAATACCACCTAATCTGCGTGCCCAACTCTAAAGCAGTTGAAAGCGAAGCCAACAAAATCATTCAAGACAACCCCACCGCAAAAATCGTTTTCCAACAAGCCTTCAGCGCGCCCTACTTCGACCGAGAACTCCGAATGGATTGCCTCAAATGCGGGTCCAGAGTAGCGCCCGCGCAAGGCGACTACATGTGCACAAACTGCAAACGCGCCTACACGACACAAGACTTCGAATCCCTCGCACGCCCGGTTTTCACCCCCAAAGGCACCTTCTTCCTTCAACCCATCATAACAGAAAACCCGGAATGAAAACCAAACAAAAACTGTGAAGCGTGAGCAAACATGAGCGGGAAACCCGGCAAAGCGTTAAGCTATTACGTCTTGAAACCAGCTCTCGAAAAAGCCGTGCAAGAACGAAAATCTTGCATGAAACTGGCGGAAGAGTTAGGCATCAGCAGGGGCACGGCTTGGAAGTATCGCGCGAAATACTTGCGGGAGCGCGGGGAAATCAACGACAAGCTGGCGCGCGAGTTGCGCGACGAGTACGTAGCGCGCACAAAACAAGATTTAGACCTCGCGGAAACCATTGCTCTTCACTACATGACGGCTCCAGGCGAAAACGTGAAGGTGTGGGATAAGAAGGCGGGAGTCGAGAGAGAAGTGTTCGTGTCGTTCGGGCAAACCGAGAAAACGAACGGCATTTACGCGTTGTTGCAGGTGAAGCGGGAGTTGCGCGAGTTTTTGGAGGCCGCGGGCGTGATTCAAAAGGTTTCGGGTTTCGCGCAAGTGAACGTGCAGGATAACCGCGTGCAAAACCTGACTATTCAGGACGTGCGAGCCGTGTTGAAGGATGCGGCGTTAAGGGAGGTCGGGGAGGCGAGCAAGTGATGGATGCAGGCAAGCCTGGCGTGGCGCGGCAATGCGCGCGTTGTTGGAGGTTCGTGAACGAGTTTGGTTCTTGGGTTGGCGCACAATTTTTGTGTGCGCGTTGCACGAGGCAAGAGGAATTGCGTGAGGTGAAGTGATGCGAAACAAAAAAGTTAGCCGAAAAGAGTTTTGCGCGCGCCAGAAAGCGATTTTGGCTTCAAGCGATTACGTTCCGCTGGATTCGTTGCCTTCAACCGCGAAATCATCTCCGTGAATGCAAAAAAACGTGTTTCGGCGTCTTGGGCGCGCGCGATTCCGGAACGCGTTGGACTTACCGAGATTTCTCCGCCGGCGTATCACAAGCGGCGCGTGGTCGGAGTTTGCCGGAAATGCGGGTATCCAGCGGATAACGCGTATTTGGTTGCGCATCAGGGGTGGTGTTCGAATTGCGTTGAAGAACGCGGTCGAAGTTCGGGGAAACGGCGTAAATTGTTGTCAGCGTGAATCCGAGGGTTGTGCGAAGTTGTTTTGCCTTGAGAAAGGCGTTTCCACGACACCCACTTGATGAAGAGTAGGCTGGCAAGCAAGCGCACATGATTCCGCATAACGTGGATTGGACGAAGCTTTGCGAGCTTTTGTTCGGGTCCACGCCTTACGAGTACGAACTCAAAATTTTTGAGTCCGTGTTCTCGCAGAAAGCGCGCAAGGTTTCAGTACGCGCGACCACGCGAGCAGGCAAAAGTTTTACGATGGGGCAAATCGCGGTCGCGAAAGCCACGCTGCTTGACAACCACCCAGTCGGATTAATTGCGCCCACGTTCGACAAAACCCGCATCATCATGGATTACGTGGCCCAATTTTTGCAGAACCCGTTGTTTGAAGACCTCATCATGCTGAACGCGTCCGGGTTAACGCGGTTGGAGCGGTTGCGGAAGGAAGTGAGCAAACGCCGCATCACGTTCAAAAACGGTTCCTTGATTGAATGCAAAAGCGTGGACCTCGACAACAAAGGTTTTGGTTCAATGGGCCACGCGTACAAAACCGTTATCGTGGACGAAACGGATTTGATTGACGATGAAGCGTTCGGAAAAATTTATCGCATGCTGGTGGAAAGCGAGGACTCGCAAATGATTGAAATCGGGAACCCGTGGTTTCTGCAACACTTTTACACCCACCATCATGACCCGAGTTGGAGTAAGATTCACGTGCGATGGCAGGATTGCGTGCGCGCGGGCCGCATGACGCTGGAAGCCGTTGAAGACCAGCGCCGGGAACTCACGCCGCTTGAATTTCAGGTGTTGTTTGACGCGGATTTCCCTGAAGAAGTTGAGAACGCGGTGTTTCCAAAGGACGCCATCCTGGCTTTAAAGGAGCCTTGGACGCCAGAAAAACCTTCTCTCGCGTTAATCGGGGTGGACGTGGCGCGCGGAGGCCGCGACCGAACCGTCATCACGGAATTCGTCACGCAAGGCGACACGGCAGGTTACGCGGGGCATGAAGTCATGGATTCCAAGGACGAAATGCAGGTCGTGGGCCACGTGGCCTTGAAAGCCGAGTCTTGGCGCGCTAAACGCGTTCCCGTGGAAATCGCGGTGGACGCGGTGGGCCCGGGTGGCGGCGTCAAAGACCGTTTAACCGAACTCGGGTACAACGCGAAAGAGTTCATAGCGGGAGAAAAAGCGCGCAACGTGAATCGGTTTTCCAACCTGAAAACGGAAACCGCGTTCCTGTTGGCGGATTCAGCCAAAAAAGGTTTCGTTCGCAACCTTCCCCCGGATTCCAGGTACCTGTTGGAGTTGCGCGCCTACACGTTTGAAGTGCGAAGCGACAAGCAAATGAAGCTCGTGGACCCGTCGGACAAAAGCCCGGATTACGCGGACTCGTTCCTGATTGGCTTAAGCGGGTTCGTGTACCGAGACCACGCGTCGCCCCGATTCCAGGACGCGGAATGGCGTCCCAAATGGTTGCGAGGCCGGCCCACGAATTTGTTGAAACCAAAATAGAAAGACAACCTTTAAATACGGGTGCAAACGAAAACAAGGTTTGGCTTGACCGCCAAAAGCGAGTTTCCATGACCCGGTTCGCGTCCAACGAGGGGGGGGAGTGGCGCGCGAACCGGAAGCAGGGGCTTCACCTCCCTTTAAAAGCTCCCCCCCAAACCCGAGTCCAAGGCGCGCGAGGCGAAACCGCGAATGGCTGACGAAAACCCGAAACAAAACGAGAAACCAGGTGAAGCCTCCGCGAGTTCGCGCGAACTCGGATCCCATTTGGAGCGGCTTGCGCGCCACGCCAAAATCTCGGTTCCCAGTTCGTCCCTTGGCACCTACGATTTCGCGAACCCCTCACCCACACCCAACACCGCGGAAACCGGCGTCAGTATTGCCGACCTCCAATACGTGTTCGCCACGATTGGAATAGTTTCGAAAGGCGTGATTTGGCGCGCGAACCGCGTGGTCGGGGAAGGATTTGAGTTGACGCCCAGCGACCGTTCAGGCGCCGACCCCGCGACAGCCAAACAGGCGCGCGACGAATGCCAAAAGTTTTTCGACGAAATCGGGGGGTTGGGGTTCACGCGGCAATCCTGCATTAACGCGTACGTGTCCGGAAACGAGTGGAGCGAACTCGTGTACAACAAGCTGGGCAGCATGATTAACGTGGTGCACGGCGACTTTGAAACCATTGATTTCCGGAGAAACTTCATTAACAACAAGATTCTTTTAGACGGGCGAGGCGAACCCGTCGGGTACTGGCAATACATTCGCGACCTCTCGGAACTCTATTTCTCGCTTTCAACTTATTACGGGGACGTGCCCGCTTACGAGAACCTTCAGGCCGCGCGCGCAAGGTTGCGGGAAAGCCAGTCTTTGACGATTCATGCCACGGACCCGGAAACCGGGCAAACTTTGGAAGTCGGAATCATGTTTGCGACCACGAAACCCAACTACCAGTTTTTGAAGAAAAAGGAAATCGCGCACCTCTCGTTTTTGACGGTGAACGACAACTGGTACGGGGTGTCGCTGATTATTCCCGCTTACAACGCCATCAATCATTTGGAGCAAGTCATGTACGCGACTGCGGAAGCCATTAACAGCATGGGGTACCCGAAACCCGTCGTGACGGTCGGCGACCCCACGCATTCGCCGAATGAAACCGAGATGAATAAGGCGGACGAGCTCGTGAAGAATCCGGCGCGCAAGGAAAGCTTCAGCATTCCGTACTGGTGGAAACTGGCTTACTTGGAGCCCGGGAGCACGGGCACCTCCAACATTTCCCAGTACCCGGAATGGTTTGTGACTGAAGTCGCGATGGGGTTGAGGGTGCCCGTGGACGTGTTGAAGGGCACCGCGGAGGGGCGCGCGGGCCAAGAAGTGAACGCGTCGGATTTCGACAAGGATGCGGCGGCCGACCGCTGGCAGTTAGACCGATACTTGTACACGATATTCAATTATTTTTTGGATTCCCGCGGTTATAAGGAGTCGTCAAGAGGCGAAAACCTGTATTTGCCTCGGATTCGGTGGCGGTCATTGATAACCGCGGATGAAGCTTTGCGAGAAAAAATGGCGTTGGAGCGCTGGAACGCGGGCGCAATCAAGTTCAACGAGTTGAGGCGCGCCCTGAAAATGGATGAGGAGCAGGATGCGCGCGGAAATCAGTACAAGTTTGAGGTTGAGCGGGTTCAGGGTTCGGCGGGCGGTGGACTCGAGTACGGGGGCGAACTCGGCGTTCAGGACGGGATGCCGGTGTCCGTGAACCCGTTGGAATCGGGTTCCGAGATTACGGGAAAAAAATCGAAATCATTTAATTCACGAAAGAATGATGCTTTAAACGAGATGCGTAGATTCGCAAAAGAACTTTCTGACGAACAAGGTCGGAAATGTCCTTCAGATAGCGAATGGAGTGCAATAAAAACAGAGGCATGGGATATGGCCGTAGACTTGTCTCATGAAATCGAATCCAGAACGACTGGCGAGCGTGGTGAAAGCTTTCATGAAGACCGACAAGCCATTCGAAGAGAACTCAATAACGCGTTTCATTCTGAATGGAAAAAACTGCGTGTCCAAATCGAAGAAAAAAGCGAGATTTTAGCGCGGCATGCGCTTGACCCTAAAAAAAAGTTGAATCCGGAGTTAAACAAGCGGTTTGGGACGAGTGGCGTGGATTTCAAGCGCGTGGCTCAAGAGCGCGTGGGCAAAAAAATTCGGGTTGTCGGGGAAAAGCGCGCAAAAAAAATTCGGGACGCGTTAGTGAACTCGGAAGCCAAACGCAAGGGCGCGTCCGCAATCCGGAAAAAGGTTGCGCGTCTTGCCGGCGTGTCGGACGAACACGCCCGCATGATTGTGCGCACCGAACACCACAACCTCGCGGAAGGCGGGTATTTGACGGAAGCTAAAAGCAAGGGCATGAAATTCAAGAAATGGGTTAGCGTCATGGATGCCGACACGAGCCCGGTGTGTAAGGCGTTGAACGGCCAAATCGCGGGCGTTGACGAGGATTTCGCGGTCATGTTTTTGGATGAGCAGGGAAAACAGAAAACTTGGAAGGGTTCGGCGCCTTCCGCGCACCCGAATTGCCGAAGCACGCTTGCTTTCGCGTTAACGAAAGCGGAGTTGAGGTAACATGCCTTTCGCGGGATACATGGATTTTGATTCGTGTGTTGCAGCCAACAAGGATAAGGATGACCCGAACGCGTATTGCGCGACCATCATGCGGAACGTTGAAGGGAAAGCGAAGTCCGGTGAAGGCGTGAACCGGGTTGACGTTACAGGCAAGAGTCCAGCCGAAATCGAGCGTCAAACGGCGGCTTTGGAAGGCGAATGGTTTCTGGAGAATGAAGCCGACCAACGCGTGTTTTTGGTTCGGAGGAAAACTCGGCGTTCAATCGTGTCCCGGGCGCGCGTCGCGAAAGCTTGGGAAACCGTGAAAACGAAGGCGAATCCTGACGAGGCCACGCAGGCGTGGTTGCGTGAAGTTGAGAAAGAGCAGCGCGAGCACCCTTGGTTGTCGCGCGCGCAAGCGGAACGCGTCGTGGAAGACCATCACCGAACTGAAAATGAAGGAAAGGCTCGCGTGGTCGGCGGGTACGAAAGCCCGGAGCCCGGCAATCTTCCCGAGAAAAAAAAGCGGCAGTTGGCCGCGGTTTACGCGAAGCTTCGCAAGCAAGGTTTCTCGAAAGAGCGTGCAGCGAAACAACAAGCTTGGGGCGCCGTCAGAAAAAACGTGGAAAAAGCGGGTGTCGCACAGATTCCAGCCAGTTTGACGAAGCAAGTGCAGGGCGCGCCAACCCCCGCGAAACCTAAAGAAACTTTGGCGGATAAGGCGCGCGCGTTGTGGAAACGCTTCCGCAAAAGCCAGTTTGACGGCAACCCGCGTTATCAAGCGCGAAAAAAAGTTTTGGAGGATTGCGCGCGAAAAGAGTTGGAATCCATTTTGAAGCGCCATCACCCGGATTACAATTTCACGGGCGCCACGCGCAGCATGCTCGTGCAACACATTCTGGACGCGGAATTCGGGATGGGGGACCGCAAAGCGGTTTCCGAAAGCACGGCTCACCACGAAAAAGAAGTTTTGCACGGCAAACTCCCGTTAGCATCCCGCGTCGCGCGTCATTCCGCGCCCGGAATCGATTCCATGAGGGAGTACGCGGAGCTTGAAGCCAGTTTCCTGAAGCCCGGCGTCTGGAGCACGGATGGCGTTTCACACCCGTACGAGTGGGACACGATTCTCCGCGACATGAAAACTTTCAACGGACGCGAGTTCTACATTAGCCATAACACGGAAGAAAACGGTTTCGAGTACGGCATCATCGCGGACACGGAAGCGCGCGTGATTGACGGCGAGAATTGGGCGGTCGCCAAGATTCGGGTTCCGGAAACCGATTTCACGCAAGATTTGTTGGCGCGCATCGAAAACGGTTTGATTCGGTTCGTGAGCAGCACGCACCGGTTTCGCTTCAACCCAGAAGACCCGTCGCGCCGCGTGTTAAGTTTGGCCGGCAAAGCCATTACCACGGTGCGCGAACCGGAAGTGGATGGCGCGCGCATTCTGGGAATCAAGCGCCACCTGAAAACCGCGAGTTAATCAGGTTAATCGCAACATTTAAATACCAGAACCCTGAACAAGGTAAGTCGTTCGTTTCGGTTGTCTCAAGCCAGGAGAGTGCGGGGATGACCGAATGTTCGCGTCCGAAAACGAAAACCGAATTTTTGCGGGATGGATTACCGTTGAGGCTCGCGACTCCCAAGGCGAACTCCTGCCTTTGACCACAATCTTGGACAACATGCCGTTTTACATGGATACCCTGCAGGCACCCATCAACTTAAACCATTCAAATTGGACGGTCGGCCGCCTCCTGGATTACGAGCAACGCTTCAACGACGAAGCGCAAGCTCCTGGCTTGTTTGGGCGCGGAACCATTTTTGAAGGTTATCCTTTGCATGATGACGTTTGGGACGCCATTCAGGACGGGCGCCTGAACCAGTTGTCGCTCGCCGGCCAATTCGAAATGAATGAGAACGGAGTCGCGGAATGGAGTGGGCCAATGGAGATAAGCGTGACGGGGCCAGCGGTCGACAGCAAAGCCGTGAATGAAGCCTGCAACATCACTAACGTTTCAAAAGCGAAAAGCAAGGCGTTCAAGAAAATGTTTGGACGGGTGGTTGCGTGAACGAACCGGATGAAGAAAAGAACCAAGAGAAGGAAGCAAATGAAAAGGCTGCCGCGGATGCCTTGATGAAGGCGAAAGCGGACGCGGAAACTGACGGTTTCAAGCGCTACATGAAGGCGGACGAGGAATCCGGCGCGGGCGAAGGGCAACCACCCGAGGGTCAGGACGCGTTGGCGAACATTGAGGCGCGCTTGAGTCGCATTGAAGAAATGCTGGATTTGCTGGTGCAAGAGGAAGACGAGGAGGGTTCAACGGACGCGAAACTGAAGGGCGAGCAACCGCCTGGCGCGGACGCGGCGACGCCTGCCTCCAACCCCAAACCAGACGAGAAACTCGCGCAACTCGAAAAAGACGTGACCGCCAAGTTTGACGCGAAACTCGTGGAACTTGAAGCGAAGTTCGCGAAAATTGCGGGAACCGGAACCAAGCACACGAACCAATCCGGAATCAAGGGACAGGAAAGCGAGGATTTGGCTTACGTGAGAAGCCTCAACCTCATTTAAGAGGGTGATGGATGTGACGAGTTACGCGGGAAGCATTGACAAAACGGAAACTGGCGTGGGCGTAAAGTTTTCGGCGCTCGTGGGCAGCGGAGGCGTGTCAGCCGGCCAACCCGTCAAATGGGATGGGTCCAACGCGAAAACGGTGGTCGCGAGCACTACCACGTCCGACGTGATTGTGGGAATCGCGCGCGACACGGTTTCCGCGGATGGTTCCGTGACCGTGCTGGGACCAGGGTGTTTGGTGCTGGTGCCGTACACGCTGACGGTCGGCGGAAAAGTGGGTGTGGGAACCAGCGGAACTGCGGGAACGCTCGTGGATTACTCAACTGGAACCGTGGTAGGCACGGTTGACACGGGTGCGGCAAGCGCAAGCATCGTGCGCGTGAACATTCAGTACTAACGAGGGTGATGGGTTTGGCAGGAACACAACAGCTTCCAACTGACTGGAAGAAATTCATTGACACGACGTTTTTCGCGTACCTCCCGAAAGTCAAGAAAATGAGGACGTTGTTCTCGGAAACGAACGTGGACCCCACGCAAATCACGAACGAGTACGCGCGCATGACGCAAACGTACGCGGAAGCCACTGGGTACAGCGGGTTCGGAACGCCCATAACGCTCGCGGAAGGTTCGCGCGCCGTCATGGATGACTTCGGCACCGAGGATGGAACCAGTTCTCAAGTGTCCAAGTCGCTTGGATTCCGGGTGGACCGAAAACTTTTGAGTTCCGGCTTACCCTTCCAACGCGATTACGTGGCACGGCATTCGGTTGAACTCATGAATTCCATCGAGAATTACGTGAACGGTGCCTTGGCTACGAATATGGCGAGCAACGCGGGTCAATCGTATTCGGCGACCGGAGGCACGTGGGCGACCACTGGCGACCCCGTGCAAGACATAAACGACGCGAAAAACTCGTTCAAGAAACGCTCGGGAGGCATTGACGCGGATTTCGCCGCGATTCACCCGGACAATTTCACGGACATCTCCAACGATTTCCGTTTCCAGAACACGTTCTATTCTCCGGCTGGAAGCGTGCTGGACAAAGGCGTGCTGACGCCGAAACCCTTGGGGTTGGATTGGGTCGTGGAAACCGCGGTCACGAAGGGCACGTTCTTCATGGGTAAGAAAGGCATGTTTGGTCGCCTCCTGATTTCCGAGAACTATAAAACCTATGAAACCACGGAAGGCGCGGCCGGCAACACTTACGAAGCCGTGTTCAGTTACGTGGACCAATACCCGCTTCCTTACTACCTCATGTATGGAACCGGAATCTGAGGCGCGTAATGAGGAAAACGATGGTTTGTGTTAGTGGTGGTGGTTTGAATGGCGAAACGGGATGAAGCAGGCATTGAGGCGGGTGACGGGAAAGTGGTCGTGCGTTATGAGGGTCCAACCGGGTGGGACATAAACTTTTCGGGGCGCGGGAAAATGTCGGTTGCGCCCGGGCAAGAGGTAGCGTTGAACCCGCGGGACACAATCGAGTTGCGCGCGCTTCTCGGCATCATCAAGGAAATCAATCGGGTGCGCACGAACGAGCGGTTGGTGTTGAAACCTCAGACCCCGGATGGCTTCAAAGAGCAAGTGAAGGTGCCAAAGTTTCGGTTTGTGCGGGGAACCGAAAACCTGCCTAAAATTTTGTTGGAGCACAAGTATTCGGCGAGCGCCATGCTCACGGATGACGAAAAGAAAGCGGTTTTGGAGTTGTGCCCGGATTTCTTCAAGATAACTCATAAGCCCCGGTTCGGGGTGGTGGTGTAGGGCGATGGTGTACCGGCAACGTTTCCAGGGAGACACAGAATTCCAGGGCGCTGTGGTAGTGAAAGGCGATTTCACTGCGGAAGGCACGTTCACGTTTGGTGACGCGGCAGTGGACACGCTTATCCTGAAGGGACGCGTGGCCACGGGCACTGCGGGAGGCTCCAACATTTTGGTTGACGCCTCTTACACGTACGGCGAATTGTGGGAAGCGCGCTCGCGCGTGACCAGTTGGTCTGGCGTTGGGAATTCTTTCACGGGCCATTACTTCCGCACGGAAGCGGGTGTCGCGAGTTCCGGGAAAGGTTTGCGAACGATTGAAGCGTATTGCGTCGCGAACGCCACGTTTTCGGTTGACCAGATCGAGTGCGCGTACTTTGAAGCCGCCATGAAAGCCAGCGGAACCCAAACGATTGCGCGCGCTTACGCGGTTGAAGCCGCGTTGGCGCCGTACGGGGGTTCGGGCGCGATAACGATTTCAGACAAGTGGGCTTGCGTGCTGCTTACTCCTTCTGGCGTGTCCAGCCGAATTGACGCTACGAACGCCGCCAAGATTCACGGCATCTACCTGCTTGCGCGCGATGGGGATGGGGGAAGCACGAAACTTGGCGACGGTTTCTATTTGGGCAACGATTCCGGGCAAGCCGGAACCAGGACGCTCACGAATGGCGTCAACATGGCGATTGGCGCCACCACCGGAATCCTGCTTGCCGGCGCAACCACGACGGGAGTCAGCATCACGGGAAGCGCGACTGACGCTATCAAGATTCAGACGGGAACCTTCACGGACGCGATAGAAATCGCGGGAACCACCACGAACGGAGTCAATATCAGTGGAGCCGTAACGAAAGGAGTCCTGATTGCAGGAAACGCTACGGACGCGGTTTACATCGGGGGCGGAACCGTTGTGGATGCCATCGAAATCGCTGCCTGCACGAACGCAATAAACGTTTCTGGCAACACAACCACGGGCGTACTCCTCGCGGGAGCCTCGAGTGCGGACGGCATTAGCATCACAGGAGTTTGCGCGGACGCCATCCACGTATCTGGCGCGAACACGGCGACCGGCCTGCATATTTCCGGAAACCAGGTGGACCACATTCTTTTGGACGTGGATGCGGCTGCGGACAACGGGCTCAAAATCCTCGTGGACGACGGCATCACGGTTGGCACGGGCATCAACATTGATCGCACCGGCACCACAGGCGTCTGCACGACCGGCATCTCGATTGACACGGATGGCACCACGGGCGTCAGCCTCGCGGCGGGTTTCACGGGCGTCACGGGTTTCGAGGTCGCGGGCACTTGCTCGGGTTCCGCGGTCAGCATTACGGGCGCGTGCGCGACAGGATTGAGTAGCACTGGGGCAAGCGCCCTGATTTCGGCAAGCGCCACGCTCGCCAGCCAAACCGCGGAAAACAAGTACGTGGACCTCGGGTTCGCGACCGACAGCACTTATCTGGCGGGCACCAACATCACGTATTCGGGTGGCATTGGTTCAAGCGCGCTCAAAATCACGGGCACTTGGACGGGTGCAAGCGGTGGTTACAGCAACATTTACTCGTACGTGACGGCAAGCACGGACTTCGCCAGCGACAACGATGGAGTCGTAAACATTAAGGCGGTCACGTTAAGTGACGGTGTCGCCGTCACGGATGGCAACCTTTACGGCGGCCAATTCATTTCCAAGAAAAGCGGGGCTGGCGTTGCGACGGCTCAAGCCGCGTTCATCGGAGTGGAAAGCTGGTTCATGGAAACCGGCAGCGGCGAAGTGCGCACGGGAATTGGCGGAAACTTCGGGTTCCACGCGGACAGTTCGGCTGCCAGCCACGCGGCTGGAAGCGTGTGGCGCGGCCTCCAAGTGTTCTGTGACTCGGCGGGCACCAGTCAAGCTGAGGAAACCACGGCTGCTTACCTGTGGGCGCAAGCCGGCACCATCAACAACGGTCTCGTGGTGGGCGCGGGAACCTTTGAGAAAGGCGTAAGTTTTATCGGGACTACCACCACCGGCATAAGTTTCACGGGCACCACGACGACCGCAATTTCCATAGGCGGAACCGTTACCACGGGCGTCAGCGTTTCCGGAATTGCCGAAAAAGGGAAAGCAATTTCCGTTACCGGTGGGGCAACCAAAAATAAGGGCGTGTTCGTTGGCGCGGATGCCGACGCGGCGGGCAGCGGCCTGCACTTGAACGGTGGGGACTGGGATACCGCGCAAGGCAACGGCTTTTACTGCGACGATGGCGGCGAAGCCTTGACCGGCTACACGGAATGCTTGACGGCGCGCATGCTCATGACGGCTAACGTGGCGTCGGGCGACGTTTCCACGGCCGCCATGCACCCGGACCTCACCATTAACGCGGATTACACTGGCGTGGGAGGTTTGAGCGCCATTTGGGGCAACACGACCATCAAGACAGGTAAGGCAGTGGACGTGAGTGGAAGCCTTGGAGACGTGGGAGGCGCAACCTTCGGGCTTGACGTCGTGGGTACGCTGGCAACGAATTCGCATGGGTGTGGCGTGAGCGTGGGCCTCGGGGGTTCCGGAACCAAAAACGGAATCGTAACGGGTTTCCGCGTCCGCACCCCGACCGGAACCGTGTTGTGGGATGGTTTCGCGTCAATTCCGTCGGATGGCACTACGTTGGCGGCCATGACGGCGACGGGCAGCAGCAATGGAACCCTGACGAACTGCCCACATAATGGAGACCCCGCGTATTGGCTCAAAGTGTACGTGGGCACGACAGCATTCTGCGTCCCGTTGTTCGCAACTTCCTGAGGGGGAATCCCGTTTCATTTTTTTTAGTTGATTTTGTGGTAGTGGTGCAAAACCGGGGGGATTGAGACAATGAAAACGGATTTGAACGTGCAGGAGCGGTTGACTGCGATGAGCATGTTGCCTCCGGAGGGCAACGTCGCGATTCTTCGCACGCTCCGCGGGCTCGTGAAAAAATTGGGGTTGACGGACGCAGAATTCAAGGAATACGAGATAGTGCAGGATGGCGTGAACCTCAAATGGAATGAGGCGGGAACCAAAGGCAAAGAATTCGAGTTCGGCATGATGGAAACCAAAATTATTGCCGACGAACTCATTAAACTGAATGAACAAAAAAAGTTGAAGCCCGCGCAACTGTCGCTTTACGAAAAGTTTGTTGAAGACCCCCCGAAAGCGGTTTCCAACGAGGGTGGTGCGGATGCCAAGCATTAAAGGCGGGTTCAGCAGCAAGGACGCAAGCAAACTGAAGGAACTCGCGGGCTCCATGTTCCGGCCCCCGACTTCCGGCGAGTTAAGCAAGGAATCTGACGACAAGGAGGCGGATTGACGTGACGGCTGGCTTAATCGTGAACCCGTTTCGAGCGAAAAGCGTTTCCGTTATCGCGGACGTAAGCGGGAACGCGAGCGGAAGCATCACGGGCGTGGTGGGCGAAATCGTCGGGGTTCACGTGGCGCTCGGCACCGGAATGACGACTGCCGACGTGACCGTCACCACGGACGGAAGCGAAAAAATTTTGGATGACGTGACCGTGACGGCCAGCAAGCTTTACGGGGTGCGCGCGACCGCGGTTTCCAACGATGGGTCCACCTCCATAACGGATTCCTTTATTCCGTACGTGAACATGGGGGGCACGATGGCGGTGGCGGTTGAAAGCGCGACAACCACGAAGAGCTTGACCGTAACCGTGCTTTACAGGTGAGCATGATGGGACGAATGACTGCCTCGGATGCGTGCGCGCAAGCTGAAGGATTGTGTTCGCAACGCTACCAGGAAACCACGCGCAGGTTGGACGAAATCATGAACAACCATCTGCCTCACCTGCAAGCTACCTTGGACACTCTCGAAAAAAGCATTCGGGATTCCACGGATAATGAGCGCGCGCGATTTTGGCGGCTTGAAAGCCTCGTCCTCTTGTCCTTGTTTTTTTCGGCGTTCGCGCTTGGGTTGAAGGTCGCGGAAATACTGAATTACGTGCCGTGAGAGGTTGACCGATGGAAACCGTTTACAAGGACACCGTCGGGAAAACCATTTCGATTACGGTGACGTCCGCGGGTTCGCCCGTGGATTTGACGGCGTGCACGGTCGCGTTAAAGCTTTACGCGTTTGGCACGGATGCCTTGAAATGGAGTCATGACGCCACTTTGGATGCGCCTACCTTGGGCACCGCGCATTACACGAGCGCGGCCGGAGATTTTGACACGGTCGGCGATTATTATTCGCTGGTCGTGGTAACGAAAACGGGTTTCGCGTCCACTTATTTGGGTGGCAGTTACCGAGTGGTCGCGAACTCGGATAGCCAAGTCACGCCTCAAGAACTTCTGCAATTCCTGGATATTCCCAGCGAAAACGCGAAACCTGAAGACGTAATACAAATTTACATTAATCAAGCGAAAAGTTTGTTGTTGTTGCAGGTGCCCACGCTTCGCACCACCCAAAATCAGTATTACGTGGACATCATGCAGAAACTCGTCATGCTGAAGGCGGCCGTGATTTACTTCATGAATTCCGGTGAATCCAACATTAATCCGGATATTCGCATGCAAAAAATCAAGTTGTGGACGGAAGAATACGAGAATTCATGCGACAAACTGAACGCGGCCATGGAAACCAGTACGACCAGCACGGGTTTGGCGCGCCGCTCCACTAACACGACTGTCTTCCCGAACCCCATTGACTCCGATTACGAACCGTAAGGCGAAACCCGTGGATCCGCTGGAAACCCAGTTGCGGGCGCGCGCCCGCGAAGCGTTGCGAGAATCATTGGAAGAGTTAAGGCGAGAGGCGGTTGACGCGGAATTGCCTCGCGGGCAAGGTTCTCCGACGGCAGCCGGTTTGAAGCTCGTGCAAGCGAGCCCAAACCATTTTCAAGTGCTCGCGAACCGCGTTTGGGAGTGGTTGAACGACGGCACCGGCATTTATAACCCTGAGCACGCGGGCCAAGGGCCCGGAGGCCGAATCGTCCCAGTTTTCGCGCGTGCGTTGCACTTCAAAAACAAGGTTCTCGCGCAAGCCCTTGGATTCAAAGACGAAAACGTGTTCCTGAAAAGCGTGCGCGGAATCCAACCCCGATTCATTTGGGACCGGCATTTCCGCGAGGAAAGAATTTTGGAAAAGTTTGCCCGAAAGCTTTAATAGGAGTCGGCGCCCAAACAAGGTCACCGGTTTCATTTTCGTGGTCGTTAACCGAAAAGAGAACGAGTGCGAAGGTGAACCATTCATGTCAACCGGAGTCGCCATGCAGGACGTCCTGCGAATGTTGCGACACTACTTAGAATATAACGTGGCGGACCCGTTAAGCGAAGCCAGTCGCGGGAGAAGCGTTTGCACGCAATACTTCAGCGGCGACAATTCCTCGGGGCAAGTCAACTATTTGGGGCGGCGTCCCGCCACCGGCAGCACGCCCATCGTGAGCGTCAACAGCGTGGTGAAAACGTCCGCCGTGGATTACGTTTACTCGAGTTCCGCCGGCACCATCACGTGGGCCGGGTACACGCCGCCCTCGGGCTCCGACAATATTATGGTCCAACTTAACTCCATCACGCCATGGGTTTATGACGATAACTTGCGCGAGGACACAATCAAGTTTCCCCGAATCGCAATCATGGACGTGGGCGCAGAACACGAGGACGCCGGTCAAGGCCAATACCGCGATTATGACGCGGGACCAGGCCAAATGATTGTGCGGCGCGTGAAAATTGTTGTGCGGGACCGGCGCAACACGCACGCGAAAACGTTCACGTACCAAAGCAAGCACGTGCTTGACTACGAGCTCGTGCAAGCTATCGCGGAAAACGTGAAAGAATACTTGAACACGCACGAGGTTCCGCCCTTGTGGAAGTTTTGGCGGTGGAAAATTGTGCGCGGCGAACGCGTGTACTCCGAGGAAGACGTGGACGGAATCATTCGACACGATTTAACCGTTGACGTAACATATTTTGACCGCGCAAGCGGAACGTGAGGGGGATTGGCATGACTGTGGGAAGAGTGGCGCCGTCCGTGCGCGGCACGTACTTGTTTGGGCGCGAAACGAGTCCGGGCACCGGAGGCACGGCCAACAAAGACATTGGCCTCATTCAAAACTTTAGCGTGGCTCCAGACGCGGACATAACTGATCATCATGGCCAAGGCCAGTCGGCAGCCGTGGGCGTGAAAAGCGGGAAGGTCACGCCAAAGGGCACGTACGACTTGGTTTACCAGCATGGCCGCATCCTGGAGTACGCGTTTTTTGGTGGCACGACCACGCATGCCGCGACAACCGGCGACGAAGTGCATACGTTCGTGTGGGGTGAAACGCTGCCCAGTTTCGCGTGGGAAGCCAGTTACGAGAAGGGCACCACGGACGACGTTCAGAAGGGCACGGGCCTCGTGTTCGGGAGTTCCACGATTTCTTGCGGGCTTGATGGCGTCTTGAAGGTAAGCGGGGATTGGCTGGGTAAAACCATTGACAACAGCGCGACCAGCGCTACTGCTGCCGTAGTGAACTCGGGGTTGCCGATTGGCGGTTTTGAGGGCGCCTTGAATATTGCGGAGTCGGACGTGAATTTCTTGCAGTCGTGGGAAATCACGCACAATCCGAACACTAAAGTGATTCACGGCGAGGGTTCGCGCGCGCCCAGCGACATTTCTTCGCATGACCGGTCCGTGAGTTTCCGCGCGAAACTGGGTTTGGAGGATTTGACGCAAGCCAACCGGTTGCTGGGTTCCGCGTCCGCCATCACGACGACGGAACCGACTGCCGTGACCTTGATTTTCAAGGCGGATAACGGGGTCACGTTAGGCAGCGGGGAGCGCAGCGTGGAGTTGACGGTGTCGGCATCCCAACTCAAGTATAACGTGACGGCGGCAAAAAACGATTTCGTCATGATTGACTTGGATGGTTTCGGCGTGTTGAGTGCCGGGGAAGCCGTGGACCAAGTGTTGAGTGCGTCGTGGTGAGCGGTATCATGTGCATGATGAGTATCATGCGTATCGGTGGTGGTTTGGAATGGGAATGAAGTTTAAGGTGGAAGTGGAAGGCCGGGAAAGCGTTCTGGAATTGGGGTCGCCCAATTACAACGTGCGGCGCCAGATTTTGGCGTTGCAGAACAAGAAAGCGGACGCGATTTCGGGTTTGCAGGCGAAACTTCGGAATGAATCCGAAACCGTTACGTCCGAGGAACGCGAGCAAGCGCTTGCCGTGCTTCAAGAATACGAAAATTTTTTGAGCGAGCAAATCGTGGGTTTGGCGGTGGCCCCAAAGCTTGAGAGCGTGGCGGATTTGGAGCGAATCGCGTCCTGCGAAGACATCATTCAGATGCACGAATGGTTGTTGAAAAAAGTTGGAATCGCGCGGGGGCGGGAGGAAGAGGGTTTTACGAAGACCTGAGGTTTGCGGCCGAACTCCTCGTAAATGACAAGGACGGGGAAGGGGTTGAGAGCGTCAGGTGGTTGAAAAAAATCGGGAAACTGGATGCGCGCGTGATTCCGGTTTTGGAGTTGGCGAGCATCATTGAGGTCACGGGTTGGACGGAAACCGTGATTGGTGAGCAGGATGCGGAACAGTTGGAGGCATTGAAGGTCGTGTGGGGCGCGGGGTTCGGGGTTGGGCGCGCGCTTCGGTTGGGGTAGCGGGATGGCGAGGGAACCTTTGAAAGCGGTTGTGGACGTGCGAATTGGGCGTGTGGACGCGTCCGGTTTGAATGCCGCGGTTGACGCGATTGTCGCGCGAGCGACCGCCAGCACGGTTGGGAAAACGGTTTCCAGCGTGGGGGGGTCGCAGGTGGACCGGAAATTTGTGTCCGAGTCCACGAGCGCGTTGCTCACGTATTCCGCGATTGAGCGGCCCTTGAACGAGGCGTTCGTGAAGTTAAGCAAGGGTTTGGAGGGCGCCATGAAGAGCGCGGGTTTGGGGGCGGCGGCAGGTGGTTTGGGCGCCATTCTACAGCTTGTTTTGGGGGAGGCGTTGGACGAATTGGTGCGGGGAATTCAGAGCATCGTCAAACTTTTGTTATTCGTGGCGCCCCCGTTTTTGGGTGTTCTCCTCAAAATTTTTGACGTGTTGTCCGCGTTCTGGGATGGGTTTCGAAACGTGGGAAAAGTGTGGGGCGCGATTCTTTCCAGCATTTCGCGAATGGTGGAACCGTTCGCGAACCTTCTCATCCCGTTAATGCTGCCGTTTCTCTACATGTTTACCGCGATTGGTCGCGTCCTGAATTTGATGCTGCTCCCGGTTTTCACCGCCATGATGAAAGCGTTTTCGGAAGCCGGGCAACAAATCTCGACGCTTATCCTGAATTTTGCGGAGAATCCGGAGGCGTTGTTTGAGGCGTTAGGCGACGTCATTAACGCGTTTTTGGTTTCATTCGGTAAAGCGTTTGACGCGGTGCGCGAGCGGTTGACGCAAACCTTGATGCCGTTGTTTGACGCGTTGGCGGCTTGGATTGCCTCGTTTCTGACGCTGGATTTGGGTAAAGTGCATGAAGTCGTTAACAACTTGTTCGGAAACCAGTTGGGAAGCGTCGTGAATAAACTGATTGACGTCTTTTATTACGCGGCAAGCGCGATTATGGGGTTCGTGGCGCAAATCGTTGGAAAAGACTTGTTCAACCAAATTTTTGGCGTGGGACAATTCGAAAAAATTGCGGCCACCAACAAAGGTTTCGAGGCGGCAGCTAACGTAGCGAAACTATTGCAGGAAATCTGGGGGCAACTGAATGATTGGGTGGTTCGGTTGCGTGAGAACCCGATTGGAACCATTTGGAACACGCTTACCGAAGCGTTGTCGTCCATTGCGGGCGCGCTGAAGAAACTATTTTTTGGCGTGGGCACCCAGTTGCAGGGAACCGAAAGCATGTGGGAAAAATTCAAGGCGGGTTCCGCGGTTACGCCAACGCTTGAAACCGGTTTGACGAAACCCCCGGAGGAAACGTTACAAGAAATTTTCGTGAAGGAGGGTTTGATTGGCGCCATCAATAAACTGGTCGAGGATTTCTCGGGTTTCAACGTAACCCAGTTTTGGACGGACATTCTGCGACCCGCATTACAATCGTTGGTGGATGCAATAAAGAACGCCATGATTGACGCGTTCGGGGAGGACGGGAAAGGCGGAGCCTGGAATGATTTGATTGACGCGTTAGGCGACAAGAATTCCGGAGTGATTGGCGCGCTCACCGAGTTGACGCAAGCCATTAACGTCGCGAAAAACCGGATTCCAGCTCTTTTGCGGGCCGCAATTCTCGGTTTTTTGGTTTCCGGGATTCCGGGCGCAATGGCTGCAGCCGCAACTTCTGCGGGTGCGGGGATGACTGAAGAGCAAACGGATTTCATTTCGCGGCCTGGGCAACGCGCAACCCGGTTTTCGTCTTCCGACACCATCGTTGGAATCAAAAACCCGTCTATGCTGGGGGGCAACACTGTCACCGTTATCAACAACATTCAGGGAAACGGAGACCAGTTTTTGGAAAACAAGATTCGGGTGGTGGCAAAACAAGTTTTCGAGCAAGAAAACGCGAGAACCTCGCGAACCGGGTTTTATCAGTTGGGGCGGTAAGGCATGACTGACGTGTATTACAAGTTGGAAGACGCGTCCGCGAACTCCCTGATTTTCGTGCCGACCGGCTACAACGAAGTGCATTCGCGCGACATGTGGGAGCAAAGCATTCCGTTCGTGCAAACCAAGTGGTTGCTCGACCAGCTCACGACCAGCGTGGAAATCACGCAGCACGCGCTCGTAAAGCCCGGAACGGCGTCAAAACCTTACGCGAGCATGAAAGCTGCCTTGACCGCGATTCGGTTGCTGATGCCGGCCGCGAAACAGGAAGCTTGGACCCTGAAGGGCGGGGACTGGGATGGGTCCACGTGGACGTATAACTCGGATTACCCGGAATTGCCTTTCGGGGATTACGGAATCATTCAGGGCCAACTCTCCATACAGCATAACGCGGGAGAAAATTTTGTGGACGGCGACATTATGGTGGACATTTCAATGAAGCTCGGGGTGTTGTATTAATGGTGAACCGGAATCAAGCGCTTGCGGGCGTGGTCTCCGCGGGCCTTGCAGCCGTAGTGCTTTACGTGGCCCTCCAGCAGGGCGCGAGCCCGGTCATGGGGTTGGGCACCGACCACGACACTTATTACTGCTTCCTCGGGCATTGCCGCGTTGTTCTCGCCGTCAACAACCCCGCCTGCCGCAAGCTCGACTTCAACGCCAGCCTCATTTTTCCCGAATGGGCGCGCGCGAACATTACGAGCGTCAAGGTGTGGGGGGAGAAGACGCGGCGCGTTTGCGCGCCATCCTGCCTGAAAGAGGGAGTGGTGGCGGAAAACGAGTCCGGGAGTACGCAGGGTTGCGTGAAATGGGGCGAAAAATGCGTTATTGAACGGTATTGGGATTGGGAGCCAGTGGGCCAAGGAAAGGTTGCCAGCGCCCGAAATTGGAGGTTGCAAAGCAATGTAACCGCATCTTCTCGCGGACTGTATTTAATCGAGTTTGACGTGCCGCGCGACAGTTCCGGCGAATTCAACATTTCCGCGGACTCAGATTTGGGGCGCGCGTTCAAAGACCCATACTGGAATACGAGCTGGGCTTATTACGCTTCTATTCAACTCAATTCGACGGTCGCCAGCAACCTGACTGATTTTCCGGCACGAGTCTCGTTGAACACGAGCAACGCCACACTGTTCAATCCCGGAACGCGCGCGTACCAAAACGTTACTGACGCAACGAATTTCACGTGGTTTGCGACCGACGCTGTCGCGAATGCCAGAGGCATCAAGTTTGTTGTGATGCGTGATGTGCGTTTGGTTGAGGTGGAGAAGGTTGCCGCCTGCACTGGGCAAACTGCATTCTTACAGGACGCTTCGCACAATTCGCTCGCGAATGCCACGAACGCGACGGGAACGACTTTCTATTTCGATTACCCTCTCTCCGAGCAAACCACTTATTATGTTTTAATTGGGGGCACTGGCGTGAACCAGCGGCGCACTAACGTTGGCGCCGCGTACGTGTCTTACCCGATTTGGCGCGGGAACATTGTGATTACCGCATCTTATGATGGGGCGGATAAAACCACTTATGGAATTAACGTGGTGAGCGTGACCACTGAAAACACGTCGGTTTCCGGGGGCTGCACGAACATTCGTTTTTCAGACGCATCCAATTCGATCGCACTTGATTACGAGTTGGATGATGACAGCTCTACGTTCTGCGGGAACGCGACGAACAACGCGACTTACTGGGTTCGCACGAACCTTACGGGCGGAACCTTAGACACAATCCGGGTTTACGCAGGCAACGTGGATGCGAGTTCAGGAGCCAACGCGTCTGGAGTCTGGTCTGCGGATTACACGAACCGCTGGAGCCTGAACGATGATGGGCTCAAGGGGGTATACACGGATAGCACGGGAAACGCAGACTTGAATGTGACTCGGTGCACTGCGGCCGGCAAAGTCTATCCCTATCCGGTGCTAAGTCCTTTATGGTTTACGCGCGGCTTCCAAATCGACGCATATGCCTGCACGTCATACGCGTTGAACGCGTCTGCTGGCGCAACTTTGCCGCGAGGAGATGTTGACTACACAATGAGCGCGGCGTTGATGTATAATGATTCATTCACCGCGAATGGCCGGATAGGTGGGTGGAATCCGCAAGTGACGGGGGCTTCTCCGGCGATGACGCTGGTGATTTACGGCAACCCAGATCAATGCGGGGGAGGCGCGTGTTTGAGTCTGAAAAATACGAATACCATATCTACCGACGTTTCAATTTATAATACGAGTTACGACACTTGGTATTATGCGACCACATACCGATATGGGGGAAACACGACCACGGGCATAATTGCTTATGACGTGAGCGGAAGCAACTCCAATTCATCTATCGTGGCCAACAATTACATTTCGGCCACAACTGGGTACCCGAAAATCGGGCAACTCGCTTATCCGACCGAACTTCAGGCGGTTTTCGCCATCGCGGAAATGCGGGTGCGGAACGTGGTTTCGTCTGAAGATTGGATTGCGGCGGAATGGGCGCAGATAAGCTCCTTTGGAAGCTGGATTCCGTACGGATCGGGTAATGTCGTAATAAATTCGCCTTCTAACGGTACAACCTATTTGCGTGGAACTGCAACCGTTTCAATTAATTTTACTGCCACTTTGATTAACGCTATTTCCGCTGTTTGCTCGCTGTATGTCAACACCGAATTAAATGCAACGAATTCGAGTGCGTTAAATATGACGCCAACCCTGCTGGAAACAATGGGTTTGGCGAACGGCACAAATTACACGTTTTACGTTAGTTGTGACGACGGAGCTGTCGCAAATTCGTCAACACAATGGTTTTTCGTGAATTCCACCCTGCCGTTGGTTTCAATCAACGCGCCAGCTAACGACACCAATTATTCGCGTGGCACCACCACGGTTCCAGTCAACTTCACGGCCATCCTGAACGCGAGTTCCGCGAACTGCTCCCTTTACGTGAACGGCGTCTTGAACGCGTCCAACGCAAGCGTCGCAAACGGAACCGCCACCATTCTGAACGCGACCGGCCTCTTGAATTCCACGTATTACCTGGTTTACGTGTCTTGCACTGACGTTTATGGCACAATGGGCAACTCGTCCACCGCATATTTTTTTGTGAATGACCTTAACCTTTCCATCGCGTACCCGGGGAACAGGACTTCGGCAGACTTCATGTGTTTCCAGCCAAACATGAATAATACGCAGCCCGACGGTCAAAACATGTGGACGCCAATCATGAATTTAACGAATCCCACGAACGAAACGTATTACAACATAACCATCGCATTATCCCCGCAATTTCCGTTGCCTTCCGGGTTCTCGATTCGCGCGCAACGCGTCAACTACGTTCACCCAGGAAGCATTTTGTTAAACGATTCAGGCCAAAAAATTGTTTCGACGCTTGCATCCAATAGTTCGCAAAGCGCAAGCATTTGGTTGTTTGGCGAATGCGTTAACGTTTCCGACAGTTTGTCAACCCAAATAAAATTTATTTTTGCGAAGGATGAATGATTATGGCGGGAAAAGGAAGTTTTGCATCCCAATTCGCGTACATAATGGTGCGCAACAACGACGCATGGTTCACCACATTACCAATCCTCAAACTGGAGGTCACGCGCAGCGCCACCAACTTGGCTGGCAACTACGCCATCGAGTACCCGAACCCAGGCGGAATCGCGCTCAACTTGTTCAACCAGTTTGACACGCAAGAAATCTGGTTGGCGCACGCGCCCACCACCACCATGTACCGGGCGTTCGTGGGCCAAGTGAACGCTATCGGGTTTCCCGCCAACCATCGCGTGAAACTGGAGGGCCGCGGGCTCTCGGGACTTTTGACGGACCCGAAGGTATCCGCAAGCTGGAGCGGCATGCGCGGCGACTACATTTTATGCGACCCCACGTTCGGCGCCATCCCGTTAAACTTATCCAACGTGTCCACGTGGAACGCGTTCACGAACGATTACGACCGATTCGATTATTGGGATGCAGACCGATGGGGCGCGCAACCCGCTTGGGCTGAAATCTCGGATGGAACCGTCGTGTTGACGGGTGACGCGGGAAGCCAACGGTTCCTGGATGCCGCCACCGAAACCTTGTACGGGGTGACGGAGTTTTACGCGAGCGTCACGCCGATTCCGGTCGCGGGAGCCATTTACGGAGGATTCGGGGACGCTAATTTATCTACTTACGTTTTCTTTCGTTTTGAAGCCAACGGCATTTACGAGGCGCACAACGATGGCACCGGTTACCACGCGTCCTTGTTAAGCGAAACCATTGACATGACTGAACTGCATTATTATCGCGTGGAATGGGATTTGAATGAAGCCCGGTTTTTTGTTGACGGCGTTCTCTTGGGCACCGTTACCACCAACATCCCGATTTCCGCCATGAAAACCGGTTTTTATTTGGAGAACACGGACTCCGTCATGACCGCGGAATACGTGAAACTGATTCAGTTAACCGCGAAAACCGATTCTTACGTGTCCAACGACAAAATCTTGATTGACATCGTGGACGACATCGCGGGCACAGGCAACAACATCGAGGATTACGTGAGCTTCATTTCGGACGACTGGGATTTTTCCGTGCAACTCAAGGAGTCAACCGCGTCCGGGTACTCGTTCGGTTACCAGTCCAGCACGTACGTGGACGCGGACCAGCAAGCGATTTCCGTGGAACCCAGTTACGAAGCCAAAGACTTGTACAATTACATAAAAATTCGTGGCGGAAAAGTTTTGACGCTGGTTGAGGCGCCCGATTGGACGGACCAATTCACGGGCAACGCCGTGCAAACCACGTTCACGTTGGGCCAAAACGCGCAGAAACCGTTGACGTTGCTGGAAGTGGACGGGGTAGCGAAAACGGAGGGCACGGATTTCACGGTTACGTACGGCACCGAAATCACGGTCGTGCAGTTCGCGACCGCGCCCGGAAACGGTTTAAGCATCAACGTGCGATACAATTATTTCACGCCCATCATTGCCACTTACACGAATCAGGCGTCCATTGACGCGAACCATGGAATCAAGCGCACGTATTCGGAAAGCGATGACACTATCACGAGCCAAGAGCGCGCAAGCAACTTGGCGAACGCGTTGGGCGCGTATTATTCGGATGAGCGAACCGTCATCAAAGTGCAGATTCCGCTTGACCCGCGTTTGAGGATTGGCACCACCGTGAACATAGACGCGCCCACGCGCGGGATTTCCGTGCAAGCGTACGAAATCATTGAAGTCAAGCACGAAGTGGACGTGGGGAAATGGAATTCTTCGCTCACGCTGGTCACGACTGAAATCAACACGAGTGGCGAAATCATTCGCGACATCTTGAAACAAATCAAGAATTTGCGGAATAGGGGTGAAACGGATGCCGTCACGTTGGACGAGTACCCGTTGCCGGAAACCGCGGAATTGGAGGAAACCGCGGAAACGTGTTCGCGCGACATGAATGATTCATGGGTGTGGGGCATCGCGGTTTGGAGTCAAACCAAGTGGGGGGACAGGCGTTCGGCGCCCACGGAGTGGGTGCCCGCGTGAGGGGATTGGCATGACGGCAGAAACAGCGTTCACGAGCGGAACAATTGGGGACGCAACAGAAATTGATAATGTTACGCGAGCGTGCGCGCAAGCGGGCGTCCGCAACGGTTTGACGCCTTCACAGCGAGCGGCAGGCGCAAACATGAGCGTGGATGTGGAGGCCGGAAATTTTTATGTCGGCGGCGCGCGTTACGCGTACGCGGGCGGCAATCAAGCCGTGGACGCGGCGCACGCGACTTTGAACCGTTATGACATAATCTATTTTCAAAGCGATGGCTTGCATTACGCGGCTGGAACTCCGGCCGCGGCGCCCGCCATGCCGGTGTTGCCGGCGGCTTCATTGTTGGCGGCAGTCATTTACGTGGCGGCGGCTGCCACGTCCATCGTGGACGCGGATATTCGAGATGAACGCGTCGTGCTGGGTTCTTCGCCCGACCTCGGGCCCCCGCGCTACTTGGGGGGCACGGGCGCGGATGGCGCGTTGCACGTGACCGGCGCCACGAATGTGGACGCGAGCGCGGGCAAGCACTACACCAGCATCACGGTTGATTCCGGGCAAACGCTCACGTTTACGGGTGCACGCAATTACGTGTTCGTGTCGGGCGACGTCACGAACGCGGGCACAATAAAGGTTGGCACGACGGCGGGAGGCACGGCGCAAGATGGCGGGAACGGCGGGCAGCCAACGGCGGGCGCTGCTTACGCGACGCCTTACACGTTTTGGAAGCCGTTCCGCGGGTTGTTGTATCCGTTCACGCCGGGAACGAGTTCCGCGGGCACACGCGGTAGCGCGAACTTAGGGGGTACTCCTGGTTCGGCTGGTACGGCAGGCAATCTGGCTTCATCGTTGTATTTGGAGGTCGCGGGCAACCTCACGGTTGGCACATTCCAAGCGAATGGCACGGCTGGCGGAAACGGAGGGAACGGGGTGTCGGATGGTTCCAGCGGAGACGGAGGCGGTGGAGGCGGAGGCGGCGGTTCCGCCGGCACCTTTATGTTCGTGGTTGGAGGAAACGTTTCTTCCGGAACCATTGAAGCCATCGGCGCGGATGGCGGGAACGGCGGGAATGGAGACGCGGTCGCCCCCGAAACCTATAAGGGTTACGGGGGAGGAGGCGGCGCCGGAGGCGACGGGGGTTACGTGGTAATGTTTTACCGCGGCACTTACGGTTCCCCCACAATCACGTTGACCGAAGGCGCGGGAGGCACGAAAGGCGCTGACGTAGGCTCCGGAGCTGGCGTGGGCAACGGTGGCGTTGGCGGGGGTTCGGGCGGGAACCGCGTTGCGGGTGCGGCGGGCGGCGCGGGAGGCACGACGCCAGCGAACGGAGCGAACGGCAACGCGGGCGCAAGCTGGGTGTACGCGTATTGAGAAAAAGAAACGAGGTGGTGGAATGGTTGAGTTGAAGTGGTATGCGGGAGCCGAATTCCCGCAACTGAAACTGGTTTCGGACGAATTGTACGAGTCGTTGTTGGTGCGCACGTTGGCGCGCGCGTTCCGCATGGGCGCGATTGCGGCAGTCGCGTACGCGATTGCGGACCCGAGTTTCGTTCCGCGCGTGGCGAGCTTGGTGTTTGCGCACGATTTTGCGGCTGTGCAAGTGCTCGTGCTGCCGGTGCTCGCAGCGTTTTTTGCTGCGGTGGAGAAAGTCGTGCGGGACGCTGGCAACGACCCGGGTAAACCGAACGCTTGAAACCATACACGCCATTCGCGCGTTAGTCAGCCAAGGCAGCGTCATTTAGGCGTTAAAGCGTTCCGGGGTGGGTTCAGGAGGGGTTGCCGCGTCCAGCGAGCGTAAGGCGCGGCAATGCCCTCCAGCGCGCTGGTTAGACGTTTAACGAACCTTCTTTAAAAGTTTTTCGTTCGTCGAACCCCCGACGAGAACGAACCTTTTTTGGTTCGTTGCGTTTCGGCGAGAATCACGACGAAACCATAATGGACTAATGAACGTTCGTTATGCACCACGGTTTTTCGCGCCCACCGTTTTTTTCGGCGGCGGAACCCTTAACGCTTGAAAACTGAATGAACCAATGAACGTTCGTTAGTCCATTCCACGCAAGTATTTATGGGCCCGGGAGCAAAACCCGTTGGGGCTTCGGGCCCCAGCCGAGGCTATATCGCTGGCACGAAGCCCCGGCGGGCCCACCCCGCGCGCAACTTTTTTCCGGAAACTTCAAGAAAACCAGGTTTCTCGTCGAACGAATCAACCGTTTTTTTCGGCGTGTTTTCGACGAGAACGAACCAAAAATGGTTCATTCGTTTTCTCAACGAAACGGTTTTCGTCGGCGTCAAAACCGCGTTTTTCCCGGAATCGCTGATGCATAACGAACGTTCGTTGGTTCGTTCTCGTCAGCGGCACGAGGGAAACGATGGTTTTTTAAATGGTGCGCCTCAAAACGGAGGGTGTGCCAGCGAATCAAGTGGAGCCTGCCGCGCTGAAAAGCGCTTGCCCGACGCCAGAACTCCGGAAAAGAATCCTGCGGTTCCTTTTGTGGCCGGAAAAAAACGATTTGCTCACGAGCGCGTTGCTGGAAAAAAAGTTGGCGGATTACGCGCGCCTGCATGGCGAAGCCACTCACGACCGCTACTACATTCGACGCCAATTCTCGTGGATGCTGAAACACGAATGGATTATAAAGTATCGGAGCGCGCAAGTCATGGTGGAAGTGCGACCGGACAAGCGGGCGCGGTTGAGGCGCGTCGTGGAGTTGTTGGATGATTATCCCGAGCTTCGGTTGAATTGGGGGGATTGATTATGGGAAAAGTTTTGGAGTGGGTGAAGGTTGCGCCGTTTGCGGGCGGTAAGGGGTTGACGTTGGTTGAAGCGTTGGCTGAGTTGGCGAAGCGGAAGTTGAGGCTTCCTTCGAGTTTGGAGTTGGATGCGCGGCTTGTTGCGTCTGCGCAGTGGGAGGAGGAGCGTGAGATGTATCCTTGCTGGGCGGGCCCGTTCGCGGTTTACTTGAAGCCTGGCGAGGTTTTCGGGGAGACTGTGAAGTGGCGGGGTTTGACGGTGAAGGTGCCGAAAGAGTTTCAGGGCAAGTCGGGTTTCGCGCTTGTCGGGAAGCCGGAAGACGTGCAGTTGGACGAGAAAACGAAAACGTTTTCGTCAAGCAAATTGAACCGCTTCAACTTGCCGCTTGAGGACGGGTGGTACGACATTGAGCCAGTTTTCGGGTTGCCTATCGGCGAAGAGAAGGGTTACGCAGCTTCAAGGCGTCACTTGTGGCGCTGGCAGGACGAGGCATTCATTGGCCTGGCGGTCCGCGGGGACGGCGACTTCGTCGTCTACCGGCGCGGCGTCTTCCTCTACGACCTCCCAGACGGCCGTTTCGGGGTGTGGGGTGTGAGGGAAGTTGAGGAAAAGAAGAAGAGGGATTGACATGGGTTTTGAATTGAGGACGTTGACGAACGAGGCGGATGAGGCGGGCACGCTTGCGTTGGCTGCCGCTAAGGGCGCGAGGATTGCGTCGAATCCTGAGCTTGACGCGGTTCTGCAGACGAATGCGCGAAACGATTTTGGTGACGCGTGGCCGTGTCGGAGCGGGACGCTCGTAGCGCTTAAAGCGCCGGGCGTGCCGTTTGGGGAGACGCTTGAGCGGGATGGCCGCGTTTACGAAGTCCCAAAGAAATTTCAGATGAAAACCAACTCGATGCTCGTCTGCAATCATCCGGACTTCAAGTTCGACCCTCGCGAGAAGGTTTTCGTTCCCGGGAAGTCAGTGAAGTGCTTGCCTATTCCGGAAAAGGATGGTTGGTACGCTCCGGACTCGACGTTCGGGATTCCGAATGGAATCCGAACGGATTCTCAGAAAGACCGGTACTTGTGGCGAAGCAACCGGGACTGGTTTGGCCTCGCGGTCCGCAGGTACGGCTTCTTCGGCGACTACGGCCGGCGCTACGTCTTCCTCGACGTCGGCCCAGGCGGCCGTTTCGGGGTGTTGGAGTCGTTGGCGAAGGGGAAGTTGCCGAAGCACGTGCACGAGTGGGAGACGAAGTGTCGCGTGTGTGGCGAAGTGCGGGGTGAAGCGTGATGGGGTTGTCGAGTTCGCGGCGTGAACGAATTGAGGACGCTTTTAAAGTGGTGCCGGTTGGAAAAACTTTTCGGCCTCGCTTAATCGAGTTGTTGTCGGCGCGTTTCGGTATCACGAAAAAGTTGGCGGGTGATTACGTGGACGTGTTGGTGACGCAGGGTCGGTTGCGTTCGAATGGGTGGGAGATTATTCGGGAAGCGGAAGGTAGTGAATGATGACTGACGCGAAACTAATTTTGGGAGATTGCCGCGAGAAAATGCGGGAAATGGAGAGCGACAGCGTGGACATGATTTTTACCGACCCCCCTTATGGGCACAACAACAACGATGGGGATTTGGCGCATAACCGGGAGAAGGCACTTGGGCATGAACTTACTGGCGCGAAGGCGGAAGATGCGCGTCCAATCCTAAACGACTCCCCAAAAGAAGCTGAAATTGTATTCAAAGGCTTTCTCAAAGAGGCGAAGCGGGTTTTGGTTCCGGGCGGTTGTTGTTGTTGTTGTTGTTGTGGTGGTGGTGGTCCCGACCCTCAATTTGCGCGCTGGAGTTTATGGCTTGACGCGGAGATTCCATTCAAACACGCGATAGTATGGGACAAGGGCGGTTTAGGGATGGGTTGGCATTATCGTAGAAATTACGAGTTTGTCTTGGTGGCGCAGAAGCAAGGAGCGGCATGTAAATGGTATGACGAAACTAATTCCGTTCCTAACATCATTAAAGGCATCCGAAAGATTATCCCATCGCAAGCCCAACATCCGACTGAAAAACCGTTTGAATTGGCGGCATGGTTCATTCGGTTGCATTCACGCGAAGGAGAAATTGTCCTTGACCCATTCATGGGTTCGGGTAGCACTGGAGTTGCGGCGTTGAGGTTGGGACGGAACTTCATGGGGATTGAGTTAGACGAGAAATATTATCGGATGGCGGAGGCTCGAATCAGGAATTGGAAGGGTCAAACGAGGTTGAATGAAGCGACGGGAGGCGATCTTGATGGCTGACGAAAAGAAAACCGAAGAGATTATTTTCGCTTACTTAAAGGCGAATGGAAGCGCGCACTTGAATAGGATTACGCGGGATACTGGATTAGACCGGTTAGCGGTAATGAGTGTGCTAACCAATCTCGAAGAGAATGGAGTTCTTCGTTCTAACTTAAAACTGCTT
>Ga0265297_10002254_pt1 | contig 40249 bp, 33 predicted proteins | sample Munlanlwell13791_FD_192502 | JGI IMG/M metagenome (GOLD analysis project Ga0265297, IMG submission 192502) | Leachate microbial communities from a municipal landfill in Southern Ontario, Canada - Leachate well 137-91 | ecosystem: Engineered > Solid waste > Landfill > Unclassified | place...
GTTACACGCCGAAACTGCCGATCGCGGCCGTGGATGATTTCCTTCGCGGCAAGAGCAACGTGAAGCAGCTCGGTTCGGCGGCGTTCACCATCGGCAAGGCCGATCTGCCGGCGCGGCAGGAAATCTGGGTGTTGGAAATGAAGTAGGGAAAACCGCGTGCCGGTGGATGATAGTCTTCTTCCGACGCAACTCGTTGGAACGGCAGGTGCGCAGACTTCAACCTCCACGCGGGAGAAGACCCTCCAAGCCAGGCGTGCATATCCAGAAAGTGTTCGCACGCAAGTCTGGATTGGGTATTCTGGTGGACGTCGACCGCGAAGTGGACGACAACATGACCGTGCTGGCCAGCTACCGCCTCGGCCACGACGTGGAAGTGCAGGTCATTCAGGTGCTGGTTCGGAACGAACCTCATCATCGGGCGGTGTGCGAAGGCTGCCGTCCGAAAGCGGCGCCACACTGGCAAATCTGTAGCGGCGGTTTGTGACCGCCATAGCGACAAAGGAAGAAATGAAAGACAACAAAACGATTCTGGCCATCATGGCCCATCCCGACGACATCGAGTTTCTCTGCGGTGGCACGCTCGCGTTATTGGCGAAGAAGGGCTACCACATCCACATGGCCCACGTCGCCGCCGGCGACTGTGGCACGTTGGAATACAGTTCTGACGACATCGCCCGCATCCGGTTCGAGGAGGCGCGCCGCGCTGCCGCCGTCATCGGCGCGAAGCACTATTGCTGCGGCGCGCGCGACGGTCTGGTCCTGTATGACAGGCCGACGCTCCGTACCGTCATCGAACTGGTCCGGCGCGTGAATCCGTTCCTCGTCTTCACGAACTCGCCGGTGTGCTACATGGTGGACCACGAAATGACCTCGCAGCTTGTGCGGATGGCCACGTTCATCGGCGGCGCGCCGAACCTGCAGACGTTGATCACGCCGCCAGCGCGTCCCACCGGCGGCGTACCGTATCTCTACTACGCCGATGCCATCGACATGAAAGACCACTTCGGACGGCCCATCCAGGCGGGTTTCTACGTGGACATCACACCGGCGATCAAGACCAAGGAGCGAATGGTCAAGTGTCACGCCAGCCAGCGCAACTGGATGCGGTCACATCACAAGGTGGACGAATACATCCTGAACATGCGGCGCTGGGGCACGACCAACGGCCAGCATTGCGGCGTGAAGTTTGCCGAAGGTTTCCGCCAGCACCTCGGCCATGCTTATCCGCAGGACAACAAGCTCGCCGAAATCCTCGACGTGATTCCGGCGTGAAACTCGGCGCGCACATGTCCATCGCCGGCGGCGTGGACAAGGCGATTGAGCGCGGTCAACGCACCGGCTGCGAGGTGATCCAGATTTTCACCCGCGGCAACATGCAGTGGCGCTCGCGGCCGCTGCGCGCGGAGGAAATCGCTGCGTTCAAGGCACTGCGTACGGAGACCGGTATCGCGCCGGTGTTTGCACACGACAGCTACCTTATCAACCTCGGTGCGACCAACCCGGTCACGCTGCGCATGAGTATTGATGGCATGGTGGACGAGGTGCAGCGCGCCGACTCGCTCGGCTTGCCGTTTGTCGTCAGCCATCCCGGCGCGCACATGGGTGCGGGCGAGGACGCGGGCCTGCGGCGGATCGCCGACAGCCTGAAGGAAGTATTCCGGCAGACGAAGAACTCGCCCGTGAAGATCGCGCTCGAAACAACCGCCGGCCAGGGCACCAACCTTGGCTACCGCTTCGAGCATCTCGCCGACATCATCGCGCGCGTTGGCCCGGAGCGGCTCGCCGTCTGCGTGGACACCTGTCATCTGCTCGCCGCCGGCTACGACATTCGCGAACCGAAGAGCTTCGCCACCGTCGCGAAGGAATTCGGCCGCGTCATCGGTTGGAAATTCCTCGCCGCCGTCCACCTCAACGACTCGAAGACGCCGTTTGGCTCGCGTGTGGATCGCCACGAGCACATCGGCAAAGGCCACGTCGGCAAGGAAGCGTTCCGGCTCGTGCTCAACCACCCGCACTTCTCGCGCGTGCCCGGCGTGCTGGAAACGCCGAAAGGCGACTTCGAGGACGTGAGTCCCCTCGACAAGGACAACCTCCGTCTGCTGCGTTCGCTCGTAAAGCGTTGACCGTGAGCGGGTTGAATCGCGGCTTCTTGCTGAATTGCCCCCTGCCAAACATGGCGTTCGCTTTCCCTCTGCAGTGCATGTAAAGTCAGCAAATGCCATTCAAATCACTAGGACTTTCAGACAAGCTCGTGCAAGGAATCCTTGCCACGGGCTACACGGCGCCCACCGCCATCCAATCGCAGGCCATCCCGACCGCGCTAGAAGGCCGTGACATCATTGGTTGCGCGCAGACCGGCACCGGCAAGACCGCCGCGTTCGTGCTGCCCATCCTCAACCGTCTCGTCGCTCACGAAGCCGCTGGCCACACGAGCCACGGAATCAAAGCGCTCGTGCTGACACCAACGCGCGAGTTGGCGCAGCAGGTTGAGGAGTCGGTGAAAACCTACGGGCGGTTCATGCAGTTGCGGTCGCTGGCGATCTTCGGCGGCGTCGGCTACAACCCTCAAGTCCAGGCGCTGCGCCGCGGCGTGGACATCGTCGTGGCAACGCCGGGACGGCTGATTGACCTGATGAACTCGCGCAACATCGATCTCTCGAAGGTCGAAGTGCTCGTGCTCGACGAGGCCGACCGGATGCTTGACATGGGCTTCATCCCCGACGTGCGCAAGATTGTCGCCCAAGTACCCAAGGAACGTCAGACGCTGATGTTTTCGGCCACCATGTCCCGCGAGATCCGCGAATTGACCGGCAGCATCCAGCGCCAGCCGCAATTGATCCAAATCGGCGAGCAGCGCAATCCTGTGGCGACGGTCACGCAACACATTTTCACCGTGCCGCGCGACCAGAAGATGGACTTGTTGTTCCACATCATCGAACAGGAGGATCTCGACTGCGTGCTGGTGTTCTCGCGCACCAAGCACGGCGCCGACCGCATTGCGCAGCGGCTGGAACGGCGCGGCATCCGCTCGGCGGCGCTGCACTCCAACCGCACGCAGAGCCAGCGCCAGAAGGCACTGGACGGTTTCAAGCGCGGGCATTACCGCGTGCTCGTTGCCACGGACATCGCCGCGCGCGGCATTGACGTGGAGGGTATCTCCCATGTCATCAACTTCGACACGCCGACGTTTGCCGAGGACTATATCCATCGCATCGGCCGCACCGGTCGCGCCACGGCGACGGGCGACGCCATGACGTTCGTGTCGCGCGACGAAGAGGAGCACCTGCGCAACATCGAGAAGTTCATCGGCAAACGCCTGGAACGAAAACGCCACCCGACCTTTGTGCCATCGGCCCCGCAGCCGTCGGCACATTATCCGTCACAACCACACACCCCACAATCGCCATCGCACGAGCCGCACGCACCCGCACAGTCTGCTCATCGTCCGCAACAGCCGGCCGCGCACCCTCATCAACACAAACCGCGCCAGAAGATGAGTTTCTGGCAGCGCCGCCATCAGCGCGGCGGGCATCATTGATGCCAGGCGGCCGTTGCATTGGCGCGGGGTTCCGTTTTAGGCTGCCGGGACATGAAGGCGCTCATTTTTGATCTCGACGGGACGTTGGTCGACACGGTGTATCCGCATGTGCTGGCGTGGCAGTTGGCGTTTGCGGAAGCGGGCATGCCGATTGAGGGCTGGCGGTTGCACCGGCGCATGGGGATGAGCGGCGGCCTGTTCAAACGCGCTGCCGCCCGCGAATTGGGCCGCAATCTCAGTGACGAAGAAGTCCGTGTCCTTGACAGCCGCCACGCGGAATTCTTTCACCAACTCATGCCGGTGCCCCGGCCGCTGCCGGGCGCGGTGGAACTGCTCCGATTCTTGCGCGAGAATAAAATCATCCACGGTATCGCCACCTCCAACCGCCGGCCGATGATGAATCCGGCCCTCGAAGTGCTTGGTGTCGGCAGCGAGACGGTTGTGGTGGAACGCACGGACGTAGCGCGCGCGAAGCCGGAGCCGGACTTGTTCATCGAGTGCCAACAGCGGCTCGGTGTGCTACCAGAGGAATGCTATGTCGTCGGCGACGCGGTGTGGGACCTCATGGGCGCGCGCCGGGCTCGGATGCTTGGCATTGGTCTGCTCAGCGGCGGCTATGGCGAGGATGAGTTGATTCGCGCCGGCGCGTTTCGCGTCTTCCGTGACGCAGCCGCCCTTCAGAACTGGCTCGACGAACTGGGCTTGCTGCCCTGATCCGCGTTCCTGCCGCCGGTGGAAATACTCCCGGCATTCGCCATGTCGAGCCTACTGTTGCGGCGGCGGCGGGCGTTGTTGGCCGCCATCCTGTTGCCCGCGACCCGGCATCGGCGGCTCCAGTTCCTTCTTGCCTTGCAGCGCCAGCGTCTTGACGTCGTATTTGTAGAGTGTATTGCCGCGCAGGATGAAAACGTAATCCTCCGTGGCAGTCATTTGCGCCTGCATGCCCATCATCGGCCGGAATTGCTGCTGGTTGCGTCCGGGACTCTGGCCTCCGCCAGGACCCTCGCCGCCTTGAGGCGGACGTGGAGGCTGGGCATCCTGCGCACCCAGCCAGCCCGCCGTCGAAAGCACCACGATGCCGGCCGCCATCCATCCAAACCAACGTTGTCGAGTCATGTTTTTTCTCCAGTTAAAGGTTCGCCGTTAGAACGAACGGCCCGGAAGTTTATTGGTGATGCGGTGGAATCCGGAGTTCCCGCTGGAGAAATGAAACCTTCGCGGGCACACTCGGCACGCATGGAACCACGTCGAACTGTTTCGTTGGTGACGATCCTCTGTCTGGCCATCGCTGTCTGCGTGTGCAGCCACGCTGTCGAGCCGTCAGCCGGCGCGGGCAAGTTCACGCTCACGGTGCTGAACATTCCCGACATCCAACGCGGCGCGGGTCTCGCGCTGGTGATGCAGACGCCGGGCGGTCGCATGTTTCTCTACGACACCGGCAACGGTTATCCCTCGGCGACCAACGTCTCCGGTTGGGCTTGCGACCACAACAGCGGGCGGGACTTGATTGCACCGTTGTTGCGCGAGCGCGGCGTGAAGGAACTCGACGGCGTCGTCATCAGCCACGCGCACTACGATCACTTCGGTGGATTCGTCTGGCTCGTGGATCATTTTCCGATTCGCAAGCTCTACGATCCCGGCTACGAGATGCCCAGCCAGGCGGGCGGCCACTACGGCGGCGAGTTGGGCCACTATGCGCAACTGCGCCAGCAGTTCAAACAGCGGCCTGGCGCGTATCAGGCGGCGCACGCCGGCGACAAGCTCGCGTGGGACGACCGGCTCGACGTGGAAGTGCTCGCGCCGCCGAAGGAGTTTTTCCACGAGCGTCATCCGGAAAAGCGCTCGAAGAACGATCCCCCCGCGCACTACCTGCTCAACGCCAACGCGATGATTCTTCGCATCCAGCACGGCAAAGTCGTCTTCGTGCTCGGCGGCGACATCGAAGCCGAGGACCAAAAACTCAGCCTGTTGCCGTCGTTGCCGCCGGGCAAACTCAAGTGCGACGTGCTGGTCGCGCCGGGCCACGGCATCCACGCGATCCCGGAGTTCGCGGAGGCGGCGCGGCCCAAGGTGGCCGTGGCCAGTCTGTTCGCGCGTTGGGCAAAAGGCATTCCCGCGTGGAAGGTCTATGGCGCGGTCGGCGCGAAAGTGTATGTCACCGGTGTCCACGGCAAAGTGGAGATCGTCTCCGACGGCGAGGGTTTCACGACGAAAGTGGAGCGGGAACAGAAATAGGACAGGCGTCCTGCCTGCCCCACAGTCCGCGCGTTGACGCACGCGGCTGAGCCGCTATGATGCGACGCATGACTCGGCTTTTCTCTTTCGCTTTGACGTGGTTACTTTTCTCTCAGTCTGCAACGGCGCTGGCTGGCGACGGCGCGGCGCAAACGCTCCGCGATGATTTCTCCAGCTACGCGGCCGGTTCCGATGGCGCGCCCGCGTGGGATACGCAGAGCGTCGGCTGGGAAATCTGCGAGGGCGGCTGCATCGGCGACAGCGGTGTGAGCGTCTGGCGTGCCGCGCCGTTTGCGTCGGCCGTCACGTTCGCGTGCGATGTCACCGTGCTGGAGCAACTCAAAGGCGATTGGCTTATCGCGGGTATTGGTCTGCAGACCGACGAGAAAAACTACTGGGCCGCCAATCTCGTCGCCGCGCCCGAAGCGAAGCAGCGCCGGCACATAGCGGAGTTGAACGAATCGCATGATGGCCATTGGCTGGCTGCCAGCAGCGACAACACGCGGCTCAAGCCGCTGCCCGGCCGGGGCGGATTCGATTGGCAGCTCAATCAAACCTACCGCTTCGAGATCAGTCTCACGGCCAGCAACATCACCGCGCGCATCACGCAAGGCGCGAACGAACTCGCGCGTTTTGGCTTCACGTTCTCTTCCTCGACGCCCGCCGTTCGCGCCGGCCGGCCCACGCTGCGCGCCAACGGGCTTCGCGTCCGCTTCGACAACGCCATCGTCACCGTCCAACAAACCGCGCCGGAACCGAAGCCTGAACCGCGGAAATTTCCCGCGTGGGTTTCCCGCAAAGGCAAACCGATCGCGAAAGCCGCGGGCTTCTTCCGCACTGCCGAGAAGGATGGACGCTGGTGGCTTGTGGACCCGGAGGGCAAACCGTTCTTCGATGTCGGCACAGACCACGTCAACTACCGCGCCCACTGGTGCGAGGCACTCGGTTACGCGCCGTATCATCGCAATGCCGCGGCGAAGTTTGGCAGCGAGGAGGCGTGGGCCGCCAGCGCCATCGAGCGGCTTTTAGCGTGGGGCTTCAATACGCTGCCCGCCGGCCACACGCCGTTGCTGCGGCACCGCGGCTTGCCGCACATTCTCTTCGCGTCGTTCGGCACGAGTTTCGCCAAACGCGAGTGGATCGCCGAGCCGATTCATTGGACCGGCTTCCCCGATGTGTTCAGCCGGCACTGGCCGGCGCATTGCCGCGTCGTTGCCCGCAAGATGGCGCAGGAGAGCCGCGGCGATCCGTGGTGCCTCGGCACATTCCTCGACAACGAGCTGGAGTGGTATGGCAAGAAGGGCCATCTCGTGGACGACATCTTCAAGCTACCGACAGCCGCGCCAGCCAAGCGCGCGTTGCTCGACTGGCTGCTGAAACGCTGCGGCAATCTCGCCGGGGTCAACCGCCGCCTTGGCACGAACTTCGCCGATGAGCGGGCGTTTCTCGCGGCGACAACGGTGCCGGAATCTTCCGATGCGTTGACCGAAGTGCGCGATGGTTTTCTGGTTGAGATCGCGGAGCGTTACTTCAGCGTGCTGGCGAACGCGTTGCGCGAGGCCGATCCCGACCATCTTGTGCTCGGCTGCCGTTTCGCGGGCCGCACGCCTGAACCGGTGCTGGCGGCGGCGGGCAAATATAACGATGTGTTCACGTTCAACACCTACCCGCGCGTGGATTTTGAGAACACCTGGCGGCCCGATGGCGCCGGTGGCGTGGTGCAGCGCGTGCCGCGCGAACTGGCGGACATGTATCGCGTCGTGCGCCGGCCCATGATCATTACCGAGTGGAGCTTCCCCGCGCTCGACAGCGGCCTGCCGTGCAAACACGGCGCGGGCATGCGCGTGGACACACAGGAGCAGAAAGCCGCCTGTTACCGCGTTTTCGCCAACGCGATGAGCGATCTGCCGTTCATGGTCGGCTATCATTATTTCATGTGGGCTGACGAACCCGCGCCCGGCATCAGCTCGACGTTTCCCGAGGACAGTAACTACGGCCTCGTGAACGAAAAGGACGAGACCTACGAGACGCTGGTAAAGACCGCCACCGAGGTCAACCGCGCTGTCGCCGCGCGCCACGCCCGCAGCATCTTCTCGGGTGACCTGGAGCTTCGGTCCGCGAAGAACGCCGTGGAATTGGTGAACACGAACGCCATCGCCGCACGCGGCAACCTGCGCCTCACGGTCGCCGGCAAGAGCCGTGTGGAAGAGGTGACGCTCAAACCAAAAAGCACCCGCCGCGTCGCGGTCGCCGCCAAAGGCTCATGGTGCGCCGAGCTGCAACAATGGGACGGCACGAAGTCGCGGCTCGTTGGCGGCCAGACACTCGGCTCGTTCGACATTGCCAATGCCTCCGCTTCGACACTGGATGATGTGCCGGTGGTGCTCGACGGTCCGCCGGTGACGGCGGCGATGATCACGCAGTTGAAGCCAGCCCGCGCGCTGACGCTCGCCGCCCCGACGGCCGCGTTTGCCGAAGTCGGGCGACTTGAGTTGAAAGCCGGCGGAGCGACATGGTTCTGCGAGCGCAAGGACGGCAGCCTCTTCGACTGCATCCGTGCCGGCGACCTGCCGCTGGGCCGGCTGGCATTTGCGGTGCACCAAAAGGCTGGCGGGCACGATTACTGGGCGGAATCGGACCGCGTGGTCTCGCTTCGCATGCAGGAGCAAGCCGACGCGTGGATCATCGAGGCGGTCGTCGAGCGAGCGGGTGGGCCGGCGCGTTTCCGCGCAGGGCTTCGCGCGGCGGTCTTCAAGCGCGGCGGCCTTGCGCTTGTGAAGCCGCTGTGGGTGGAGAACACCGATTCGCGTTCGTGGCTGTTCGCCGATGTGTTCTGGTTCTGCCGGGCGGCGATCGGCGGTTCCACCGCTGACGACGTCGTGGGCGGCGTGAACGTGCCGAACTACTACCGCTCGGCGCAATTCGTCACCGATGGCAAACTGGGCGGTTGCTTTGGCGCGGTGAGCCAGTCCGACGGCTGGCGCGTCCTGTTTTGGAAGGACAACAGCATTCATCCGGATGTTTACCGAAAGGTGGACCGTGAGTTGCGCGCCGGACAGCGGCATGAATGCGGCGACATGCCTTATGTCTGGATCTATGCATTGCGCGACGCCAACGGCTGGCGCGATGTGGCGCGGTGCAGCCAGCAGGCCGCGCAAGGTTTGCTGACCGCCGAGTCGGCGAAAGCCAGGCCGGCGGCGGAATAGCCAACACCCGCCTCCTAGGCGCTCTCATTATCAGCTTTTTTCAAAACTTTTCTCTAAGAAAACGCCGGCTGGCGCGTTACTCTCGGTGACAGGCAGTGCTGTCTGACGATGAGTCACGCATGAGCGCCGATTGCCAACACGACAAAGCCGGGTGGGTTCACAACATCCTCGAACGCTACGAGGGACCGCTTATCCGATATGCGGCGCGAATCACCGGCGACGTGGAGCGCGCGCGCGATGTCGTCCAGGAAACGTTCGTGCGGCTCTGCGCGCAGGAACGCGCCGACGTGGACGGGCACGAGGCGGAGTGGCTCTTCACCGTCTGCCGCCATCGCGCGCTCGATGTGCAGCGAAAAGAGCGGCGCATGACACCGGCCGACGACGAGACGATCCACGATTGTCCCGGCAGCGACCCGTCGCCCGCGGCGCTGGCCGAGCGCGACGACGACCACACCCACGTTTTGCGCGCGCTCGGTTCGTTACCGGCCAACCAGCAGGAGGTTATCCGCCTGAAATTCCAGAACGGTCTCAGCTACCGGGAAATCAGCCGCATCACGAATCTGACCGAGACAAACATCGGCTTCCTGATTCACACCGGCCTGAAAGGACTGCGTTACCGGCTCCGGGCCGAGTTCGACCTGAAGACAAATCTTTGAGAGGTTCCCATGAAGTTCCAACCTGACGATCCTAAACTGACCGCTTACGCGCTGGGCGAACTCGACGCCCGCGAAGCCGCGGCGGTCGCTGCGGCGGTGGAGAATTCCACCGAATGCCGGCAGGCCGTCGAGGAGATCCGCGATACCGCCGGCATGCTGAAGAGCCCACTTCAAACAGAAACCTGCCCGGCGCTTTCGGCTGGCCAGCGCGCCGTCATTGAGGCGGCGTTGACAACGGCTCCGAAAGCTCCCGCCAAGAGCAAGCCCGCGTCCGCGCAGCCGTCGTTTCTGGCAGCAGTGTTTGCGTGGCGGCCACAATTCTCAACGGTCGTCGTATGGGCCACGGCGTGCCTCGTGGCGGTGACCGGCTGGAGCCTGTGGCTTGACGTGTTTTGCAGATCGAAGCGTGATGACAGTCGGGTGGTTACGGTGTTTACGGCACCAGCCAAGTCGAGACTGATGCCACCTGCGCCTCCTGTGCTTCCACCGCCGCCACCGACTGACAAACAAGTTGTGATGCAGTATGCGGCAGCAAAGGCGATGCCGCCGAAGCCAGCGATGAAGCCAACACCACTTCCATCGTTAGCTCAGGCGAAAGCGCCATCGCCAACCGCATCAGCATTCGCGCGGACAGGAGTGCCAACAATAGCTTCCACAGCCCCCAATGCCACTGCCGCGTATCAAAACCGCACTACCGCTGTGTACTGTTCCAGAATGAGCGGTTTCGCGGGCGGCGATTCGAGTCGCGCTACGGCGGTTCCTCACGTAATCAGCTCGCGAACTGTCGTGCCTTCGTTTCTCTCCAGCAGTATCCGCACTTCTTCCGAAACCGAATCCTACGCCCATATCCGCGATAACCCGTTCCTTGCTGTCACGGAACGTCCGCTTTCAACGTTCTCGATAGACGTGGACACCGCTTCGTATGCGAACGTCCGGCGGTTTCTGACGAAAGGCTTGCTGCCTCCTCAGGACGCGGTACGTATCGAGGAGATGATCAATTACTTCACCTACGACTACGCGAAGCCAAAGCGCGGCGAGCCGTTCTCAGTGAACATCGAGGCGGTCGGCTGTCCGTGGAACGCCGAGCATCGGCTCGTGCGCATCGGCCTCAAAGGCCGGGAAGTCACTGCCGCGAAGCGCCCGCCGTGCAATCTGGTGTTCCTGATTGATGTCTCCGGCTCAATGGGCGACGCGAACAAGCTCTCGCTGGTCAAGCCAGCGATGCGGATGCTGGTGGAGCAGTTGACCGAAAACGAGCGCGTCGCCATCGTCGTCTATAACCAGTGGGCGCGCGTGTTGTTGCCGTCCACCTCCGGCGATCGGAGACAGGAAATCATTGATGCTATCGAGCGCCTCTTGGGCTACGGCTCCACCAATGGTGCCGACGGCATCCGGCTGGCCTACGACGAAGCCACACGCCACCTTGTAAAGCGCGGCGTCAACCGCGTCATTCTCTGCACCGACGGCGATTTCAACGTTGGCACCACCGAGCTGGCCGAGCTGACGCGGTTGATCGAGCAGAAGCGCAAGAGCGGAGTGTTTCTCAGCGTGCTCGGCTTCGGCGGGGGCAACCTCAAGGACGCGACGCTGGAGCGGCTCGCCGACAAAGGCAACGGCCATTACACCTACATTGATACGTTCTTCGAGGCGCGCAAAGTGCTCGTCGAGCAAATGAGCGGCACGCTTGTTACCATCGCGAAAGACGTGAAGATTCAGGTGGAGTTCAACCCGGCGAAGGTTGCCGGCTACCGGCTCATCGGTTACGAGAATCGGTTGCTGCGCAAAGAGGACTTCAACAATGATCGCAAGGACGCCGGCGAGATTGGCGCGGGCCACACAGTCACGGCGCTCTACGAGATCGTGCCCGCCGGCCAGGCGCTGCCAACGCCGCCCGTGGATGCGCTGAAATACCAACCCATTCCAAAGCCGGTCACGCCTGTCACCACGAGCGACGACCTGCTGACGGTGAAGCTGCGCTACAAGCAGCCCGACGGCGACAAGAGCGCGTTGATCGAGCAGGCGCTTGCCGACAGCGGCAAGAGTTACGCTGCGGCGTCGCGCGACTTCAAATTCGCCGCCGCGGTCGCCGCGTTCGGCATGGTGCTGCGCGACAGCGAGCACAAAGGCAATGCAACCCTCGCCGGCGTGCTTGAGCTTGCCGAGGAGGGGAGCGGCCCGGACGCATCGGGTTACCGGACGGAGTTTCTCAGCCTCGTGAAGAAGGCGCAGAAGCTTGGCAAGAGATGACCGCAGACCGGTGGTATGGCGTTTCGCCGCAAGGCGAAGTTCAGAGTTGAGAGTTGGGCGGGGAGCGGCTACGAATAGTGCCGCAGTGCGCACCAATTTGAACGGTTTGCCGGCGGAATCGGTCGTATCATTCATCACATCATGGCCAGATCAATGAAAGTCGTCATCCTCTGCGGCGGGCAAGGCACGCGGTTGCGTGAGGAAACCGAATACCGGCCCAAACCGATGGTTGAAATCGGTGGCCGGCCGATGCTGTGGCATATCATGAAAATGTATGCCCACCGCGGTTTCGAGGAGTTCGTGCTGTGCCTTGGTTACAAGGGACAGGTCATCCGCGAATACTTCCTCGATTACCACGCCATGAACGCCGACTTCACCATCCAGCTCGGCGCAAAACCGAAAGTCACCTACTACAACCGCGACGCCATTGAGAAATGGCGCGTTACGCTCGCCGAGACCGGCGCGGAAACGATGACCGGCGCGCGACTGGCCCGCGTTGCGAAGTATGTTCGCGGCGGCACGTTCATGCTCACCTATGGCGACGGCGTCTCCGACGTGAACATCCGCGACCTCGTGGCGTTTCACCGTTCGCACGGCAAGCTGGTGACCGTCACCGGCGTGCGGCCGCCGTCGCGGTTCGGCGAGATGGATATCAAGGACAGCCGCGTGATCAGCTTCAACGAGAAACCGCAGGTCAGCCAGGGCCTCATCAACGGCGGTTTCTTCGTCATGGAACCGGGGTTCCTGCGCTACCTGTCGGACGACCCGGCCTGTGTGCTGGAGCAGGAGCCGCTCCAACGTTGCGCGCAGGACGGCCAGTTGATGATCTATCGTCACGAGGGCTTCTGGCAGCCGATGGATACCTTCCGCGAATATGAACTGCTCAACCGGCTCTGGACCGCCGGCCGGGCGCCGTGGAAGACATGGAAGGACTGAAGATGGCCGACAAATTCTGGCAGGACCGCAACGTGTTCGTCACCGGCGCCACCGGCTTGCTCGGCTCGTGGCTGACGGAAGTCCTTGTTGAGCGCGGCGCCAACGTCGTGGCACTGGTGCGCGACAGCGTGCCGCGCTCGCGGCTGGCCGCCGTCGGCGTGCTCGGCCGCATCAACGTCGTTCATGGCGCGCTGGAGGATTACGCGCTCATCGAGCGCAGCCTCGGCGAATACGAAGTGGACACGATCTTCCACCTTGCCGCGCAGACGATCGTCGGCATCGCCAACAACAACCCGCTTTCCACCTTTGAGTCAAACGTCCGCGGCACCTGGCACGTCCTCGAAGCGGCCCGCCGCTCGCCGCTGGTGAAGGCCGTCGTCATTGCCTCCAGCGACAAGGCCTACGGCGACCAGGAGAAACTTCCGTATGACGAGACGACGCCGCTCGAAGGCCGGCATCCTTACGATGTCTCGAAGAGCTGCGCCGACCTGATCTCGCTGGCTTACGCCAAGAGCTACGGCACGAACGTCTGCGTGACCCGCTGCGGCAATTTCTACGGCGGGGGCGACCTGAACTTCAACCGCATCGTGCCGCAGACGATTCGCTCCGTGCTGCGAGGCCAGCGGCCGGTGATCCGCAGCGACGGCAAACCGATCCGCGATTACTTCTTCATCAAGGACGGCGCGGAGGCTTACTTGTTGTTGGCCGAGAAAATGCGGTCGCTGAAGATCGCCGGCGAAGCGTTCAACTTCAGCAACGAGATTCAGGTCACCGTGCTGGAACTGACGAAGCTGATCCTCAAGCTGGCCGGCCGCGAAGACCTCAAGCCGCGCGTGCTCAACCAGGCCCGCAACGAGATTCTTCACCAGTATCTCTCGGCGAAGAAGGCCCGCCGTGTGCTCGGCTGGCGTCCGCGCTACACGCTGGAACAGGGGTTGCGCGAGACCCTCACATGGTATCGGGAGTATTTCGCCGGACAGTAAACGCCATGCGCTTCATTCCTACTGAGTTCGCCGGCGCCTGGGTCATCGAGTTGGAGTTGCATCACGACCACCGCGGTTTTTTTGCGCGCACCTTCTGCGAGCGCGAGTTTGCGGAGCACGGCCTGGTGTCGCACTTCGTCCAGTGCAACATCGCGTGGAACAAGGAAAAGGGAACGCTGCGCGGCATGCATTACCAGGCACCACCACACGCCGAGGCGAAGGTGGTCCGATGCACGCGCGGCGCGGTCTACGATGTCATCGTGGACATCCGGCCCGGCTCGCCGACCCGCGGCAAGTGGATTGCTGTGGAACTGGCGCCGCGCAATGGCCTGATGCTCTACGTGCCGGAGGGATTTGCCCACGGTTACCAGACGCTGGAGCCGGACACGGAGGTTTCCTATCTGATGGGGGCGTTTCCCGAACCAGCCGCCGAGCGCGGGTTTCGCTGGAACGATCCGGTCCTTGGCATCCGCTGGCCGCTGTCCTCGCCGATTCTCTCCGATCGCGACCGCTCCCACCCCGATTTCAAACTTTGATGGCGGTCAACCGATCGTCCGTTCGCGCAGCCGCCGGCCGCCTTCGCTGTTCAAGAACTTCTCCAGCGCCGTCCGCCAATGGCTCATGCGGTTGAGGCCGAGCGCGTGGAGCCGCGCGTTGGCCAGCGCAGTGTAACGCGGCCGCGCCAAACCGGCGTCGTCGCCGGCTGGTTTTGGTTTCACGACGACGTTGTTGCCACTGATGTCGAGGATGGCTTGGGCAAACTCGCGCCACGAGCAGGCGCCTTCCTGCACGGCGTGGAAAAGCCCGCTCGCCCCGGCTTCGAGCAACACGCGAGTCTGCTTCGCCAGTTCCAGCGTCCATGTCGGACTGCAGGTTTCGCGCTCGCTCAGGGCGATCTCCTGTTTGCCCCGGGCCAGCTGCCAGACGATTTGGACGAAATTCATGCCTTTGGTGAGCGTGGGCGTTTCGCCGTAGAGGCCGGTGGTGCGCAGGACAAGGTTGCGCGGAGCGGCGGCCAGCACGCGTTCTTCGCCGGCGAGCTTGCTGGCGCCATAGACGTTCAACGGCCGGGGCGCGTGGGTCTCGGCGTAGGGATGGTTGCGCTTGCCATCGAAAACGTAATCGGTGCCGTAGTGGACGCAGACCGCGCCAAGATTGGCCGCGACGTCGGCGACGTTGGCCGCGCCGGTCTCGTTGACGGCGAACGCAGCATCGCGATTCGACTCGGCTTCGCGAACGAGGTTGTAGGCGGCGGTGTTGATGATGACGTTGGGACGCGCGGTTTCGAGTTGGCGGCAGACTTGGTCGAGGCGGGTGACATCGAGGTCGGGCAGGTCGAAGCCCGTGACCTGCCAGCCATCGCGGAACACTTTCATCAGGTCGGAACCCAGCGCGCCGCGCGCGCCGATGATCGCGATGTGTTGCATGGTCATGTGAATGTCTGCGCCGGCCGGGCCGGTGCTGAAACGCCGCTCAGACGATCGCGGGTTGCGGGATCGGAATGATGAACCGTCCGCCGCGCGCCCGATACGCTGATTGTTGTTGCATGATTTCTTCCGCGAAATTCCACGCCAGAATCACCACGTAGTCCGGCATGTCTTCCAGCAGTTTTGCCGGCGGGTGAATCGGCAGGTGTGCGCCCGGTGTGAGACGGCCCTGCTTGAGCGGGCTGCGGTCCACCGTGTAGGCGATAAGGTCCGTCGTGATGCCGCAGAAGTTCAGGAGTGTGTTGCCCTTGGCGGGCGCGCCGTAGGCAGCCACGCGTTTGCCCTGCCGCTTCAGGTCTTGCAGTAGCTCGCGCAGCGCCCGCTTTTGCGCGGCGGCTTTTTCGGCGAGCGTCTGGAGCGTTTCCAGCGAGTCGAGATGATGTTGGCGCTCCAGCGCGAGCATCGTCGCGACGGAATCCTGAAGCGGGAAGTTCTTGTTTTCCGGAAGACAGCCGAACACGCGCAGCGAGCCGCCATGTATCGGCAGCCGCTCGACGTGGCGGATTTCGAGGCCGCACTCGCGGTAGAGCCGGACCAGCGGCTCCACCGACAGGTAGGAGAGGTGCTCGTGATAGACCGTGTCGTATTCGCCGCGCAGCAGGAAGTCCACAAGGTATGGCGCTTCGACCACGAACGCGCCGTCGCCGGACAACAGCGCCGCCGCGCCGCGCACGAAGTCGCGGATGTCGTCCACGTGGGCCAGGACGTTGTTGGCATGGATGGCGCGGGCGGGACCGTGCTCGGCGCGAAGTTGCCGGGCGAGCGTCTTGCAGAAGAATTGTGCCACCGTCGGCACACCGGCGTTGCGGGCGACGGCGGCAAGGTTTTCGGCCGGCTCAATGCCCAGCACACGCGAACCGGCGTCCTTGAAAACCTTCAGCAGGCTGCCGTCGTTGCTGGCGATCTCGGCGACTAGGTCGGCCGGCTGGAGGCGGAATTGCTTTTTCATCATCTCCGCCAGTGCGCGGTTGTGGACATGGATGAAGTCCGAGTAGCCGGACGCGTAGAGGTAATTGCGAAACATGATCTCCGGCGCGACCACCTCGCGCAACTGGAGCAAGTGGCAGGTCGCGCACCATTGCAGCGTGAGCGGGAACGACGGCTCGCCGGCGATTTCACCGGCGGATTTCAGGTAACTGTTGGCCAGCGGCATCCGGCCGAGGTCCAGGATCGCGCGCAAATCGCCGCTATCGCAAATGCGGCAGGTCGTTCGGTTGATGCAATGTTCGTTCATGCTGACAAGCTGCCCGCCCAGCGTCGCCGTGCGAACAGTATTGCGCAGACTAGGACGCGCGCCAAACCAACGCAAGGGCAGAATCGCCGCGTTTCCGTGGCGGTGTTTGGCCTTGTGTCCGCTGTTGGCGCTGCCTAGATTGTGCGCATCGTTGGCCCGATTTCCCGTGAAGTTTTTCCGAGAACGGTCCGGCGCGAGAAACCGGCGCTGCGGCGGTGACCGCAGCCGTTGAATGCATGGACATGGCTGAATCGAACACAACTTCGCCTTCCGCCCCGAACACTGCGGGCGGAAATGCATCGGCATCGTCGGCCGGCGTCACGCCGACGAAGGTATTCATCGTCGCGAACTGGGCGCAGGGCAAGGGCTTCAGCGGCGGCGACCGCATTTTCATCGAGCTGGCGCGCCACTGGCGGCGCAAGCCGGGCGTTGATGTCCATCTGTTGCTGTCGGAGGAAGGCTGGCAGTTCTGCCAGAAGAAGAATCTCGCGGATGTGGCCCACACGACCTGGAGCCCGGCGCGGTGGACCGGCTGGGGGATGCTGCCGAATTTCGCGTTGCGCACGCTGCACAGCCTGTGGCGGGCGGCAACGCTGCCGCTGGATGATTCGCCGACGTTCGTTTATTCGGCGGGCGATTTCTGGCCCGATTCGCTGCCGGCTTTTCTATTGAAGCTGCGGCGCAAGAACGTGAAATGGGTGGCGGGGTTCTACCTGTTCGCCCCGGCGCCGTGGTCGGCGGAGTCGCCTTACAAGGGCTGGCAATACCTGAAGGGATGGGTTTACTGGCTGACGCAGGCGGTATCGGGTTTCCTGATCCGGAAGTCTGCGGACAGAATCTTCTGCATCGTGGAACTGGACCGCGACCGGTTCATCCGGGCGGGCGTCGCGCCGGAACGGCTGACGATCGTGCGCGGGGGCGTGGACGTGGAACTGGCCGAGAGTGTGCCGGAGCCGCCGGCGAAAACCCACGATGCGGTGTTCATCGGGCGGTTTCATCCACAAAAAGGCGGGCTGGAACTGGTGGACATCTGGCACGAGGTCGTCAAAGCCAAACCCGGTGCGCGGCTGATCATGATCGGCGACGACGGGCCGTTGAAGGAAAAGATCGAGGCGCGCATCGCGGCGCTGCATCTGGAGCAGAACATCCGCGTGGTGCTGTTCCTGTCGGACGTGGAGAAGGCGAGGATTTACAAATCGAGCCGCGTGGTGGTGCACCCGGCGGTTTACGACGTGGGCGGCATGGCGGCGTGCGAAGCGATGGTGTGCGGTCTGCCGGGCGTGAGCTTCGACCTCGTCGGTCTGCGAACCTATTACCCGATCGGCATGCTCAAGGCGCCGGAGAGAGACCTGCCGGCGTTCGCGCGCTGCATCCTGAGCCTGCTGGACGACAAGGCGCTCTATGAGAAGACGCGGCAGGACGCGCTCAAGCTGGCCTATTCCTGGGACTGGCGGAAGCGCGCGGAGGAGTTGTGGCAGGCGATGATGGATGGCGCGCCGCGATGAAGCGGCGGCGTTTACGTTGTGGCGGCGGGTGGGGCTTTCCCCTATAGTGCGCAGCCGTTGATCGCTGGCGATGGACGATACAGAAACAAAACTGAACCTGGGTTGCGGCCCGAATAGTGCGGCTGGATGGTTGAATTACGATTGGGGCGTGCTGCCGCTGCTTTCGAAGATGCCGTGGCTGAGGAAAACCGCCATCACGCTGCGTCTGCTGCCGGCGTACTACGAAGCGCCGTGGCCAAAGATCCAACTGGTGGACATCCGCAAACGGCTGCCGCTTCGTGATGGCTCGATGGAGTTCATCTACTGCTCGCACGTGCTGGAGCATTTTGACCGGTGGGAGGCGGTGCGCGTGTTGAAGGAATGCCACCGCTGTCTGCGCGACGGCGGGATCATGCGGATCGTCGTGCCCGACATCGTGAAGATGTTCGCCCTTTACCAGGAAGCCGCGCGGCAACCCGCCAGTGCCGGCGGCGAGTCGAGGCCCGCGCGCGATTTATGCAGACTGTGGTGGGGCTTCAGCACCGACGAAGACCCCGGTGGCTTTTTTGGCAAGCTCTCGCGATGGTTCATGCGGCATCATCGGTGGCACTACGACCGGCGGGAACTGGAACTGTTGGCGAAGGAAGCGGGATTCGGCAGGATGGTGGTCTGCGACTTTCGGCAAGGCTCGGTGCCGGACCTCGAAACGCTGGACTACGAAGCCCACAAACCGCACAGCATCTACGTCGAGGTCTCCAAGTAGAACACGCCGTCAGCCCAGCAGCGCCCGCTCCACGACTTCCACATTCCGGTCCGAGTAGTGTTCCTCCGCAAACTTCCGGCAGACCGTCCGCCGCGCGTATGCTTCGGCGGGGTTGCTGACGATGCGCGCCAGTGTTTCCTTGAATGCCTCCGCAGCCGGCGGAATCACCCACGCCACCTCCGGGTTGGTCGCATCCCGCACGCCGGGACAATCCGCGCCGATGACCGGAAGCCCGGAGCCCAAGCTCTCCAGCGTCACGCGCGGAAAGCCCTCCTGATACAACGGCATTGCGCAGAGCACATCCGCGGCGTTGTAGTAATCCACCAGATCCTTGTTGGCCACGTTGCCGGCGAAGATGACGTTGGACTGCGCCTTCGCCGCCTGCGCGACTTCGTCCTCCAGCGGCCCGACACCGGCGAAAACAAACCGCACGTCACGGAACCGCGCGTCGCGCGAAGCTTCCAACATCACCCGCACGCCCTTGATGGCCAGAAGTCTGCCGACAAAGAGGCAGATGAACCGGTCCTTCGGCAGGCTGAGTTTCTGTCGGCACTGCTCCCGATCGCGCGGCTCGAACGTGTTCAGGTCTATCCAATAGGAGAAACGCCCTGCCTTCTCCGCCGGCACGCCGCTGTCCACCAGTTCCTGCAACGATTGGTTGGACATGGCGATGACGCGGTCGAAGCCCCGCAGAATCCAGCCGATGGCGCGCTCCAGCGCGCTGCCCTTGCGCAGGTTATAGACCGCGTGCGAACTCATCACGAGGCGCTTGCGGAACAACGGCCCCAGCACTCGCGCCGCCGCCGCCGCCGCCAGACCGTGCGCGTGGATGGCCCGCACGCGTCCGCCGTGCGCGACCAGCCACCAGAAGCCGCCCCAGAACAACCGCGGCACCAGATAGAGGAATTGGAGCGGTGGATACTTCTCCAGCACATGGAACCACCCTTGGCCGAACCACCACATCCGCCGGATGCGCAGCCCGCCGGTTTCCTCATAGCGTTTCCACGGAACGCGCGTAGTCAGTGGATAGAGACTGAGCACATCAACCTGCCAGCCGCGGGGAACAAGGGTGCGGGTCAGGTCATCCAGATGTGTTTCCACGCCGCCGACGTTGGGCGAGAAACAATTGGTGAAAATCAGAACCGATTTCTCTGGCGTCGCCATGCCCGTAGGATGTGGATATGCCGGCATCATGGCAAGGGCGAAAGTCGCCCTGTGGTTCGCGGGGGAAACATCCTCTTTGACATTGGCGGCGGGGCGTTGTAAACAGCCCGCCAATGACCCACAAGAGAGCGCTTGGAAAAGGACTGGATGCGCTGATCCAGCGCGGGTTGTCCAGGACGGCAACCGCACCAACACCTGTGCCACCACCCGTGCCGCCGGCGGCTCCCGCGCCTGCTGTGGTCGCCTCGTCGCCCGTCGTAGTGGCTCCGGCGCCCGTCGCGCCGCCGGTTGCAGTCGCATCCATTGCCCCGCCCGCGCCGCCTGCCGATGCTGTCGGGCAGGTCGAGATCGGCAAGATTCGCGCCAATCCTTTCCAGCCTCGCACGAAATTTGAACATGAGGCGTTGGAAGAACTCGTCGCCTCCATCCGCGAGCATGGCATCGTGTCGCCGCTCATCGTCCGCCGCGCTGCCGATGGACAAGGCTACGAGCTCATCGCCGGCGAACGCCGCCTCCGCGCCGCGCGCGAAGTGGGCCTGGCCACCGTGCCGATCATCGTCCGCACGGCCGATGACCGCGATTCGCTGGAGTTGGCGCTCATCGAAAATCTCCAGCGCCAGGACCTCAACCCCATTGAGGAATCGCACGGCTACCAGCAATTGATCGGGAAGTTCGGTCTGACGCAGGAGCAGGTAGCGCAGCAGGTTGGCAAGAACCGCGCCACCGTGGCCAACGCGTTGCGCCTGCTCAGCCTGCCGGAACAAGTGCAGGCGTGGGTTCGTGACGGTCAACTCTCCGTCGGTCACGCCAAGGTCATCCTCGGCCTGACCATTACCGACGAGATGACCATCGTCGCCGAACGCGTATTGCGCGACGGCCTCAACGTCCGCGACACCGAGAAATTGGTCGAGCGCATCAAGGCCACCACCGGTCGCCGCCAGCCGGTCCGCCGCAAGCGCGGCGACGACGCCGAGAAACCGCCGCACGTCCTCGCCATCGAGAACGGCATCTGCCGCAAGCTCGGCACCAAGGTCACCATCCATCCGCAGACCGTTGGCGGTTTTATCCGCGTCGAGTATTACAACGACGATGACCTCAGCCGTCTCGGCGGCATCCTCGGCGGGGAACTGTGACCTGTCGCAGGCGCCCCGTCCCGCCGTGCCGCTGGTCCGATGTCATCAACCAAGGAGAACGCCGATGCCATACCGCACACTGTTCCTCGCCACGCTGCTGCTGACAACTGTCGCGACGGTCGCCACCGCCACCGAACCGACCGATTGGTTCCATCAGGCCAAGTGGGGCGTCATGACCCATTACCTCGGCGCGCCGCCCAGCAGCAAGGGCGGAGCCGAACTGACCTCCGAGATGTGGAACGAGCAAGTCAACCGCTTCGACGTGGCCGGTTTCGCGGAGCAACTGGCCTCGACCGGGGCGCGGTATCTGCTCTTCACCATTGGACAAAACTCCGGCCACTTCTGCGCGCCAAATGCCACCTATGACAAACTCGTCGGCATCACGCCCAGCAAATGCTCGCGCCGCGACTTGATCGCTGACCTGGCGGCTGCGCTGGCCGCGCGGAATATCCGGCTGATGGTTTATCTGCCGGGTGGCGCGCCCGCTGCTGATCCCGTGGCGCGGCAAAAGCTCGGCTGGCTCTGGGGACGCAAAGGCGGCTGGCAGTTGCCCGGCGAACCGGTTGGCGGCCGGCTGGCGGAGTTTCAGCGGCGTTGGGAATCGGTTATCCGCGAGTGGTCGCAGCGCTGGGGCAAGAGTGTCGCAGGCTGGTGGATTGACGGTTGTTATTTTCCCGATGAGATGTATCGCTTCGACGACGAGCCGAATTTCGCCAGCTTCGCGCGCGCGCTGAAGGCGGGCAACCCGGACTCCATCATCGCATTCAATCCCGGCGTGAAGGTGCCGGTCATTGGGTACACGCGGCACGAGGATTACACGGCCGGCGAGGTGAACCTGGATAAACTCGCCAAGGCGGTGGAGGCCTGTCCCGGCCGGTGGCTGGAATGCGAAGGGCGGAAGGAACAGTTCCAGATTCTGACGTTCCTCGGCTCGACGTGGTGCCGCGGCGAACGCCCGCAGATGCCCGACGACACCATCATTGCCACCACCCGCCAGCTCGCGGCGAAGGGCGGCGTTGTGACCTTCGACGTGCCGATCCAGAAGAGCGGCCTGATTCCCGCGCCGTTCATCGAACAACTCCGCGCCATCGGCCAAGCCATGAGGAAGCAAACACCATGAAAACCATCTCCTTCGTTTCATTTCTTCCGATCCTTGTCCTCGCCACCGCGGCGCACGCCGGCAAACTCACGCTCGTCGCGGGCGGTGGCGACGGCGGCGATGGTTCACTCGCGACGCAGGCGAAGCTGCACGCGCCGTTTGCGGCAGCCGTGGATGGGGCGGGCAACATGTTCATTTGCGAAGAAGGTGGACGGGTTCTAAAAGTGGACGCGAGGGGCGTCATCAAGACCATCGCCGGCGAAGGTGGAAAAGGTTTCTCGGGCGACGGCGGTCCTTCGTCGAAAGCACAGCTCCATTTTCCGCACAACCTCATCGTCGCGCCCAACGGCGACCTGCTCATCGCTGACACGCTGAACAGTTGTGTCCGCAAGATCGACGCGACGACCGGCATCATCACTGCCATTGCCGGCACTGGCGAAAAGGGTTTCGCGGGCGATGGCGGCCCTGCGGTGAAGGCGAAGTTCAACGGCACGTTCAGCATCGCTCTCGACCGCGCCGGCCGGCAGCTTTACATCTGCGATCTCGGCAACCGCCGCATCCGCGCGATGGACATGAAGACCGGCCTTATCAAGACCGTTGCGGGCAACGGCCAGCGCGGCGTGCCTGCGGACGGCGCTGACGCCACGAACAGCCCGCTCGCGGACCCGCGCGCCGTCTGCGTGGACTCGAAGGGGAACATTTACATTCTCGAACGCAGCGGCCACGCGCTGCGCGTTGTGGACAAGGCCGGCAAAATCCGCACCGTCGCAGGCACGGGCAAGAAAGGTTTCAGCGGCGACGGTGGCGACGCGCTCAAGGCCGAGATGAACGGTCCGAAGCATCTCTACCCCGATCTTCAGGACAATATCCTCATCTGCGACGCGGAGAACCACGTCGTCCGTAAATACATACCCGCCACCCACAAGATCGTCCGCGTGGCCGGCACGGACAAAAAAGGAACGACGCTCAACGCCGACCCGCTCAAGACGGAATTGAACCGCCCCCACGGCGTCTATGTCCACGCAGACGGCACGATCTACATCGTGGACAGTTACAATAACCGCATCCTGAAAATCGCTCCGTAAGACCACTGCGCCGGTTCCTCTCACAAAATGTCGAAACCACCGCCCGGCAGCGGTGTTTTCTCTGCCACGATTATGCATTTGAAAGGAACGACCGTGGCTGGAGTAAAATCATTCTGGGGCATCGTTGGCTTCGTTTGCCTTGCTTTGATGAGTGGCATCTGTGCCGGCGCAGGGGTGCCGTCAAAGCCCAACATCCTTGTCATCGTTGCTGACGACATGGGCTACGCCGATTGCGGCGTGCAGGGCTGCACGGACGTGGCAACGCCAAACATTGATTCGCTCGCCAAAAACGGCGTGCGGTTTACCAATGGCTACGTCAGTGGCTGCGTGTGCAGCCCGAGCCGCGCGGGTGTGGTCACGGGCCGTTATCAGCAACGGTGCGGGCACGACGCGAACCCGAAGGGCAATTTGGGCCTCGATCCGAAGGAGACGACGATGGCGCAGCGGATGAAGGCCGCGGGTTACGTCGCCGGCATCACGGGCAAATGGCATCTTGGCGAGTTGAAAGAGCAGATGCCACTCGCGCGCGGCTTCGACGAATTCTACGGCATCCTGCCGCACGGCATCGGCGCGGAGAAGAAAGGCAGCGGCGTGCAGGTGTACCGCGGCAATGACAAGGTCGAGACGCCTCCTGATCACACGGTGAAGTTTGGCGAGGAAGCGGTGGCGTTCATTGACCGGCACAAGGCCGAGCCGTGGTATCTCTACCTGCCGTTCACGGCGGTGCACGCGCCGCACGTCGCGCCGGACAGTTACGTGCAGAAGTTTGCGCATATCGAGGAGAAGGGGCGCCGCCAGCTTTGCGCGATGATCTCCGTGATGGACGACCAGATCGGCGTGGTGCTGGCCAGATTGCGCGAACTGAAGTTGGAGGAGAATACCCTCATCTTTTTCATCAGCGACAACGGCGGACCGCAATCCCGGACGGTTCACAACGGCCCGTTGCGCGGCGGCAAATGGACGGTTTGGGAGGGCGGCATCCGCGTGCCGTTCATGGTGCAATGGAAAGGCCGCATCGCACCCGGTCGCGTGCTCGACACACAGGTCATCTCGCTCGATTTCCTGCCGACCGCGCTCGCTGCTGCCGGTGTGAGCACGCAGCCGGAGTGGAAGCTGGACGGCGTCAACTTGCTGCCGTTGCTCGAAGGGAAGACGGACAAGCTCACGCGTGACGCGCTGTTCTGGCGGTTCGGCGTGCAGTTCGCCGTGCGGCAGGGCGATTGGAAGCTGGTGAAGGCTGCGCGCGACATGCAGCCCGCACTGTTCAATCTCGCCGCCGACATCGGCGAGAAGAACGATCTCGCTGCGCAGCAGCCTGAAAAGGTGAAGCAGCTTCAAGCGCTTTGGGACTCCTGGAACGCGCAGAACATCCCGCCGCGCTGGAATGACCAACGTTGGAATGGTCAGGAAGAGAAAGCGGCGAACAAGCAGTTGAAGAAGGGCAAAGGCAAGAAGGGCGGGAAACAACAAACCCAGACCTCACCATGAAACGACTGCTCATTTTCCTTTGTGCGTTCTGCCTTGTTGCCGGCGAATCCCTCGCCTCGGAGAAGCCCAATATCATCTTCATCCTCGCTGACGACTACGGCATTCCGGGCGTCGGGTGCTGCGGCGGGGTATACAAGACGCCGAACCTTGATTCGCTTGCGGCGGGCGGCGTGAGATTCGAGCGATGTTTCTCCGCGCCGCTCTGCGCGCCGTCACGGGCGCTGTGCATGTTTGGCCGGTTCGCCTTCCGCACTGGCGTGCTTGACAACGGCTGCGGCGCGGCGGCGAAGCCGGACAAGGAAGTCTGCATTGCCAAGACGCTCAAACAGGCCGGCTACGCCACCGCGCTTGCGGGCAAGTGGAGCCAGCTCTCCTGCCTCGAGACGGCCGAGGAAGGACGCGCGTGGGGTTTCGACGAGTTCCTTCGATGGGACAAGTCCAAGGGCGAGCGTTACTGGAAACCGGCACTCAACAAGAACGGCCAGCCCGTGCCGGTCACTAATGAGAGCTACGCGCCGGACATGTTTCATGAGTTCGTTGTGGACTTCATCAAGCGTCATCGTGACGAGCCGTTTTTCGTTTACTACCCGACGACACTCATTCACGGGCCGATTCTGGCCACGCCCGACAGCAAGGAAGGCGCAAAATCGAAGGCCGAAGGCAAGCCAAAGAGCAAAGGCGAGCGCAAGGACAAAGGCGAGAATCCACTCTACATTGATAACATCGCCTATCTCGACAAACTCGTCGGCAAGCTCGTCGCCGCGCTCGACGAAATGAACCTGCGCGAGAAGACGCTGATCGTCTTCACTGGCGACAACGGCAGCGTGCCTGTCGGCACCATCAACGGGCGCGCTGTGGACGGTCACAAGAGCCAGGTGAATGAAGGCGGCAGCCGCGTGCCGCTCATTGCGAACTGGAAAGGAACCACGCCCGCCGGCCGTGTGCTGAAGGATCTTGTCGGCTTTAGCGACTTCTATGCGACATTCTCCGAACTGGCCGGCGCGAAGCTGCCGGAAGGCGTGACGCTCGACAGCCGGAGTTTCGCGCCGCAGTTGCGCGGCGAGAAAGGCACGCCGCGCGAGTGGACTTACGTGCAGCTCGGCGCGAAGTGGTATGCACGCAACGACGGCTGGAAGCTGACCGAGAAAGGCGAACTCTTCGACATGAGCGACGCACCGTTTGCGCAGAAGCCAGTCACTGCCGACACGCAAACTGCCGAAGCCAAAACAGCGCGCGAACAATTGCAGGCCGTGCTCGACAAACTGAACCCGGCAGCCGGCCAAACCAAGATGCGCAAGAAGGGCGACGGTGACAAGAAGCAGAAGAGGGAGCGCAAGAAGGCGAAGAAAGAGACGAACGTCTAAGGAGCATTCACGATGAAACGCATCATTCAAACGATCATGATCGCAAGCGTCGCGCTGGGTGCGGCGGCTCAGGCGGACGAGGCCAAACCTACCCGCCCTAATATTCTCTTCATTCTCAGCGACGACTACGGCCTCGACGGCGTCGGTTGCTACGGTTCGGATCGGTTCAAGGACAAGACACCGAACCTCGACGCGCTGGCGAAATCCGGTATCCGGTTCACGCACTGTTTTTCAATGCCGCTCTGTGGCCCGTCACGCTGCGTCATCAACACTGGCCGCTATGGCTTCCGCACGGGCGGTTCGACGAATCCGTCGGCCCATAGCCCGTCATTCAAGAACGAACCGTCGCTCGCCCGCACGCTCAAGCAGGCCGGCTACGTTACCGGCATGGCAGGCAAGTGGCGGCAAATGAGCGACACGCCCGGCGACTGGGGGTTCGACGAATGGCTCACCGACCCGACGGCGGGCGGCTGGTATTGGAGGACGAGTTACACAAAAAACGGCAAGCTCGTCGAAACGAAGGAGGATGTTTACTGCCCCGACGTGTGCATGGAGTTCACGCTGGATTTTCTCCAACGGCACCGCGAGCAGCCATTCTATTTCTACTTTCCAACGCACTTCATTCACGGCCCGATCCTGCGCACGCCGGACAGCAAGGGTGAGGGCAAGGCGGATTATTACGAAGACAACGTCGCCTATCTCGACAAGCAGGTTGGCCGGCTCGTCGCCTGTCTCGACAAGCTCGGCCTGCGCGAGAAGACGCTCATCGTGTTCACCGGCGACAACGGCACCGCGCGATTCGGCGCCGACCGGTCACTTATCAACGGCCGCAAGATCGACGGCCAGAAAGGCTCCATGCTCGAAGGCGGCAGCCGCGTGCCGCTTATCGCGAGTTGGAAAGGCACAATGCCTGCCGGCAGGATTCTCAATGACCTGGTGGACTTCAGCGACTTCTTCGCGACGTTTGGCGAACTGGCCGGCGCGAAAATGCCGGAGGGCGTGACGTTTGACAGCCGGAGTTTCGCGCCGCAGTTGCGCGGCGAGAAAGGCACTCCACGCGACTGGGTCTTTGTCCAGCTTGGCTCGAGATGGTATACTCGCGAGCAGGGTTTTAAGCTCACTCAGAGCGGCGAGTTGTTCGATATGAGCGACGCGCCGTTCGCGGAGAAGGTGGTCGCCGCCGACACGAAGGACGAAGCTGCCATCGCCGCCCGTGCACGCTTGCAATCCGCTCTAGACAAACTTAGTCCCGCCACCGGTAAGATCGCCCCTGACGGGCCGAAGAAAGGCAAGGCCGGCAAGAAGCGCAAGAAACAGCAGCAGAATTGACCCACGACGAAACGACGTTTTCGCCCAGCCTGGCACAAAGGAATCGCGAGAAGAGCGAAGAACATGAAACACATCATTCGGACCATTGTGATCGCAACCGTCGCGCTCATCGCTGTCGGCAAGGCCGATGCGGCAACGCCGTCTCGACCGAATATCGTCATCATCCTCGCCGATGACCTCGGCTACGGCGATCTCGCCTGCTACGGGCATCCGAGCATCCGCACGCCGAACCTCGATCGCATGGCTGCCGACGGCATGCGGTTCACCGACTTCTACGTCGCGGCGGAAGTCTGCACGCCGAGTCGCGCGGCGTTGATGACGGGACGGCTGCCGATCCGCAGCGGCATGTGCAGCGACAAACGCCGCGTGCTCTTTCCAAACTCGACGGGCGGCTTGCCCGCGACCGAGTTGACCATCGCGCGGATGCTTCGAGAGTGCGGCTACGCCACGGGCTGCGTCGGCAAGTGGCATCTCGGCCATCACCCGCAGTTCTTGCCGACCAGTCACGGCTTCGATTCTTACTTCGGCATCCCCTACTCCAACGACATGGATCGCGATACCAGCGTCGGACCGAAAGGCCGCGCGGCATTTTGGGCGCCGAAGAGCGAGTATTGGAAGCCGCCGTTCATGCGCGACGCGGCCGTGCTCGAACGCGGCCCCGACCAGACGCAGCTCACGCCACGCTACACCGCCGAGGCGCTGAAGTTCATCCGCGCCAACAAGGCGAAGCCGTTCTTTCTCTACTTCGCCCACAACTTCCCGCACGTGCCGTTGTTCGCCTCGGAGAAATTCCATGGCAAGAGCCGGCGCGGGCTTTATGGCGACGTGGTGGAGGAACTCGACTGGAGCGTCGGCCAGGTGCTCGATACGTTGCGCGCCGAAGGGTTGGCGGAAAACACGCTGGTCTTCTTCACCAGCGACAACGGCCCGTGGCTGACCTTCGAAACGCACGGAGGCTCGGCTGGCCCGCTGCGCGACGGCAAAGGCTCGACGTGGGAAGGCGGTATGCGCGAGCCGGGCATTGCGTGGTGGCCTGGACGGATCAAGCCCGGTGTCATCAATCGCGAGCTGGCCAGCTCGCTCGACCTGTTGCCGACATTCGCGGCGCTGGCCGGTGCGACGCTCCCGCGCAATCTGCTTCTCGACGGCGTGGACATGTCGCCGTTGCTCTTGGGCACGGGACCCGGCAAGCGCGACACGATGTTTTACTACCGCGGCACGCAGCTCTTCGCCGTGCGCAAGGGGCCGTTCAAGGCGCACTTCATCACGCGCTCCGGCTACGACAAGGAACCGCCCGCGCCGCACGACCCGCCATTGCTGTTCGACCTCGGCTGTGATCCCGGTGAGCGGTTCGACGTGGCCAAGGATCATCCTGATGTGCTCGCCGACATCGCAAAGGAAGTGGAGCGCCACCGCGCCACCGTCACGCCAGTCCCATCGCAGTTGGAGGAGGCCGCCAAACAGAACTGAGAACGTTTTGAGTGACGACGGACTTTCATTGCTCGCACTGCGGCGAATGTTGCCGGATTCCGGGGCAGATTCATCTGACCGAGGCCGACATCACGCGGCTGGCGACATTGCTGGGTTTGACGGAGCACGAGTTCATCCAGTGTTACGCGGAATTGGCGCGCGACCGGCGCGATCTTGTGATCAAAGGCGATCCCGCATTGCCGTGTTTGTTCCTGAACGGGAACGACTGCGTCGTCTATCCCGCGCGTCCGCAGCAGTGCGCGGGTTATCCGTTGGAGTGGAACAATCCCGGCTGGGAACAGATCTGTCGACCCAAGCCGCAGTGACAGTGGCGCGGGCCATATCGGATGCAATGAAGATGTTCAAAACGCCGTGGAGCGGGCATAATGCGCCGCGGTGACGGAAGCCACGCAGCCGCAGCCATACACTCCAGAGATAACGAGATGACGCCATGAAATTCCTCACGCTTCTTTTCGCATCGCTCTGTGTCCTCTGCGGCAACGCCGCCGCCGCTGACACGCCACAGAGGCCCAACATCCTCGTCGTCCTCGCCGACGATCTCGGCTACGGAGACATGCAGTGCAACAACCCGCAGCGCGGCAAAATTCCGACTCCGAACATGGACCGCCTCGCCGCCGCGGGGATGCGCTTCACCGACGGCCACTCGTCATCAGGCGTCTGCTCGCCGTCGCGCTACGCGCTCTTGACGGGGCGCTATCACTGGCGCACGCGGCTGCAATCGGGCATCGTCGGCGTGTTTGGCGACCCGCTCATCGCACCGGACCGGCTGACTATCGCCGGCCTCGCGAAGCAGCACGGCTACCGCACGGCCTGCGTCGGCAAGTGGCACCTGGGTCGCGACTGGGGAATTTCTGAAGACAAACGCGCACTGTTTCATGTCGGCAGAACTCTGATCGCAGCGAGTGACGAACACCGGGCCGCGTGGCGGGAGCTGTTTTCCAAACCCATCGCCGGCGGGCCGACCACGCGTGGCTTCGACGAATACTTCGGCACCGACGTGCCGAACTGGCCGCCCTATTGCTTCATTGAGAACGACCGCACCGTCGGCATCCCGTCGGAGCTTCTGCCGGCCGAGTTGCTGAAGAACCACCTCGCCAGCCTGCAGGGCCCCGCGTTGAAGGACTGGAAGCTGGAGCCGATTCTACCGACGCTCGGCGACCGCGCGTGCGAGTTCATCGCCCGGCAGGCGACGGCGAAGCAGCCGTTCCTGCTCTACATGCCGCTGACCGCGCCGCACACGCCGCTGGCCGTTGCCGACGAGTGGAAAGGCAAGAGCAGTCTTGGCATGACCTATCCAGACTTCGTCATGGAAACCGACGCCGTCATTGGGCGCGTGCTCGACGCGCTCAAGAAGAACGGCGTCGCGGACAACACGCTGGTCTTCTTCACCAGCGACAACGGCTGCGCGCCCTACATCGGCGCGAAGGAGATGGAGGCGAAGGGCCACTTTCCCAGCGGGCCGTTGCGTGGCTACAAGGCCGACGTGTGGGAGGGCGGCCATCGCGTGCCCTATGTCGTGCGCTGGCCTGGCGTGGTGAAACCCGGCAGCGTCTGCCGGCAGCTCGTGCATCAGACCGACATCATGGCCACGCTCGCCGACGTCCTCGGCGCGAAGCTGCCGGACAACGCCGGCGAAGACAGCTTCAGCCTGCTGCCTTTGCTTCGGGGCGGCTGCGAACCGGTGCGCGCCCACGCCGTGAGCTGCGCGGCCCGCGGCGTCGCCGGTCTCCGCCAAGGTCCGTGGAAGCTCATCTTCGAACGCGACCCGCAGGCGAAAACCGACGCGCGGCTCTACAACCTCGACGACGACCTCGGTGAAACAAAGAACCTCGCCGCAGAGAAACCGGAACGGGTCGCCGGGATGAAAGTGTTGATGGAGAGGCTCATCACCGAGGGCCGCAGCACGCCCGGCGCGGCCCAGAAGAACGACGTCGAAGTCAAGATTCACAAAGGAGTCGTCGTCGTCCCCGGCAAGAAACCAGCCCAGCGCGCCAAAGGCAGGAAGGCGGCAACGGCGAAGTGACATCCAGTTCTTGGAGAACCGTTATGATGCGAACGACATTCTTCCTGACTGCCGCCGCGTTGGTTCTTACTGCGCCCGCGCAGGCCGCGGAGAGGCCGGACATCTTGTTCCTGATGCCCGACCAGATGCGCGGGGATTGCCTGTCGGCACTCGGCCATCCGGTCGTGCGCACGCCGCGGTTGGACGAACTTGTGCGGCAGGGTGTGCTCTTTCGGCGAGCGTATTCCACTGTGCCGTCGTGCATCCCTGCACGTTATGCGTTGCTGACCGGCACGTCGCCGCAGGCCAGCGGGGTCGTGGGCTATGGTGCCAGACCGATCACGACGCCGACGCTGCCAGGGTTATTAGCCGACGCCGGCTACGCGACCGTGCTCGTCGGTCGCAACATGCACCAGCTTCCCGAGAGCGGCGCCTGCGGTTATCAGAAACAGATCCTCGGCTCGACGTATGTGGCGGACGATGACTACGACGCCGACCTCAAGAAAGCCGCGCCGGATTGCGGCGGCATTCGCAAGATCGTCGGCACTTTGGGATTGAACAACAACCTGTGGCCCGCCGCGCCGTGGCCGCTCGCCGATGCGCTTCATCCCACCGCGTGGATTGCACGGCAAGCCCGGCAGGTCGTCAGTAGCACGCCCGCCGGCCAGCCGTTGTTCTTGACCGCGTCGTTTTATTCGCCGCATCCGCCGTTATTCCCGCCGAAGAAGTTTTTCGATGCACTTCTGAGAAAAGAACTGCCGCGCCCCGCGCACGGCGACTGGGTGGACTGGGCGGCACTGTCGCCGGCGGGCGACAAGCAGGGGCATCGAGTGATGTTGGAAGGCGAGCCGCTGCGGCGCGCGCAGGCCGGCTACTTCGGGTTGATCGAGCACCTCGACGAGCAGGTCGGCCCACTGATCGCCGCCTTCAAGGCCCGCAGTGAGCAGGCCGGGCGGGCGTGGGTCATCGTGGTCAGTTCCGACCACGGTGAGATGCTGGGCGATCACGGCTACTTCCGCAAATGCGAGCCGTATGAAGGCTCCGCCAACATCCCGCTCATTGTCGCCGGTTCGCCGTCGCTCGGTTTTAAACCCGGCGGACGTTGCGACCAGCCGGTCTGTCTTGAAGATATTCTGCCGACGTTGGCGGAATTGGCGCACATCAGCCGTCCGAAAACTGCGGATGGTTTCAGCTTGGTGCCGGCATTGCGCGGCGAGGGCCGTGTGGCACGCGGCTGGCTGCATTTCGAACACGCGCCCTGCTACAGCAAGGTCCAGGCGTTTCATGCGCTCACGGACGGCCATTTCAAATACATCTGGCGTCCCGCAGACAGCACCGAGCAATTGTTCAACCTGGACCTGGACCCGCGCGAGGAACACGACCTGTCGAAGCTCCCGGATGTGAAGCCATGGCGGCAGCGCCTCATCCAACGACTGGCCGGCCGGCCCGAAGGTTTTTCCGACGGGCAACGTCTCGTTCTCGCACGGCCATATCCTGCCGTGCAGAAGAAATGACCATGAACCCGGCTTGTGTCATTCTCACCACCCTGCTTCTGGCTTCGTTGAATCCGCTCCATGCCGCCGAGCCAACCCAGCATCCGAACTTCGTCATCATTCTCGCCGACGACATGGGGTTCTCCGATGCGGGCTGCTACGGCGGGGAGATTCAGACGCCGAACCTCGACAAGCTGGCCGCGAATGGCCTGCGGTTCACGCAGTTCTATAACACGGCGCGCTGCTGGCCGACGCGCTCGTGCATCATGAGCGGTTACTACGCGCAACAAATTCGAATGGACCCGCCGCGCGGCCGGCTGCCGACGTGGACACGGTTGCTGCCGCATTATCTGAAGCCACTCGGCTATCGCAGCTATCACGCCGGCAAATGGCACGTCATGGGCGCGCCGAAGCCGGTGGCGGACGGCGGCTTTGATCACTCCTATTGGTTCCAGGACTGGGACCGCTACTTCTCGCCGGTGCAACACTACGAGGACGACGTGCAGGCGCCGCCGGTGAAGCCCGAAAGTGGCTATTACGCGACGACGGCGTTTGCCGACCGATCCATCGGCTTTCTGAAGGACCACGCGGCCCATCACGCCGGACAGCCGTTTTTCCTCTACCTCGCGTTCATCTCGCCGCACTTCCCGCTGCACGCGCCGCAGGAGGATATCGCGAAGCACCGTGACCGTTACCTCGAAGGTTGGGACACGGTGCGCGAGCGGCGCTGGCGGCGGCTGCGTGAAATGGGCATCGTCAACTGCGCGTTGGCGGCGCGGGATGAAAAGCTCTCTCCGCGTTACTTCAAACCGGACTTGCTCGAAAAGGTCGGGCCGGGTGAGAGCCGTTACGCCGTCGCGTGGCAGAGCCTGACGGATGAGCAGCGGCGGTTTCAGGCGGCCAAGATGGCCATCCATGCGGCGATGGTGGATCGCATGGACCGCGAGATCGGGCGCGTGGTGGAGCAACTTCGGGCGATGGGCGCGATGGAGAACACGGTGATCTTCTTCCTGTCCGACAACGGCGCCGACGCGACGTTACTGGTGCGCGGTGACGGGCATGATCGCGCGGCCGCGCCGGGATCGTGGCAGACGTTCCTCTGCGTCGGCCCCGGATGGGCGAGCGCCAGCAATGCGCCGTTCCGCCGCCAAAAAGTCTGGGTGAACGAGGGTGGCATTTCGACGCCATTGATCGTTCACTGGCCCAAGGGCATTGCCGCGCGCGGCGAACTGCGGCGTGATGTGGGACACGTGATTGACTTTGTGCCCACGCTGCTCGACTTGGCGGGTGGCAAAGCTACGTTGCCTGTCGGCGCGCCGCTGCTGCCGGGCAAGAGCCTCGCGCCGGCCTTCGTGCGCGACGGCGCGGTGGAACGCGAGTTTGTCTTTTTCAATCACGAAGGCAATCGCGCGCTGCGGATGGGCGACTGGAAACTGGTCTCGGCGCGCGAAGACGAGGACGCGTGGGAGTTGTTCGACCTGAGCACCGACCGCTGTGAGAGGAAGAACCTCGTGAGGGAACAGCCTGAACGCGCGCAGGCGATGGAAGCGAAATGGCAGGCGCTGGAGACGGAGTTTCGACGGCAAGCCGGACCGGCAGAACCTGCCAAACCCGGCAAAGCGAAGTCCAGGCGTTGAGATGGAGGATGCAATGAACAAACACGATCATGATTCAACCTGTGCGTGTGGCTGCCAACTGGATCGGCGGGAGTTTCTCGCCATCGCCGGGGCAGCATTGGGCGGGATGACGCTTGCTCCGATGGTGGCCGACGCGGCGGAGATCGCGACATGGACGCGGGCGGCGAAGCAGGGCGCAACGGTGCGTGTGGCGTTTCTGTATCCGCCCTCGAAGACGTTCAAGACGAAGCCGGACGATTGGTGGAGCTGGCCGGGCAACGATTACGACGCTGAGGGCCGGCAGCGGCAATACATGACCGCGCTGCGGAAGATGGAGCAGAAGCTCGGGCTGAAACTCGTGATGGACGACACATCCATCGCGGACGAGGCAGACGCGCAGCGGCTCACGCAGCAACTGGAAACGCAGAAGCCGGACGGACTGTTGCTGGTGATGTTCTACAACCGCAGTCTCGCGCACGCCGAGTTGCTGTTGAAGGCTGCCGAAAAGTCCGGCATTCCCGCGATTTTCTACATCGGCCTCGGTGTGAAGCATGGGCCGGTGGCGGCGTATCGGCGGCCGGGCGTTTATTTCATCCAGTCGCTCGAGAACCTCGATGCCATTGAGAGCGGGCTGCGGATGATCAATGCGAAAAAGCTCATGGCGCAGAGCCGGCTGTTGAGCGTCACCGACGTGAACAAACCGGCGGAGATTGTCGAGGCGTTCTTTGGCACGAAGGTCAGCGTCATCCCGTTCGCGCGCTATGCCGATGAGTTCGGCAAGGTTGCGTTCGGCGCGGAGGCGCGGCGGTTCGTCGCGCGGTTCAGCGGCGGGGCCAAAGGGAAGCGCGGCATCACGAAGGAGGCGTTGGAAAACGCTGCGCGCGCGCACCTGGCATTGAAGAAGTTGCTGACCGACGAACGTGCCGACGGTGTGGCGATGACCTGCCTGCGGCGCGGGATGCTCAAACCGTGCATGAGTTTTTCCGCGCTCAACAGTACGTTGGTGCCGGCGGTCTGCGAGAACGACATGCCGGCGGCCTACGGCCAACTGCTCGGCCAATTGCTGCTCGGCCAGCCGGGGTTTCAGCACAACCCATGCTACGATACCGAGCGCAACCACTACTACGCTTCGCACTGCACCTGCGCGACGCGGATGCGCGGGCCGAGGGGGCCGGAATTGCCGTATTTGCTGCGGCGCTTCACGCACACCAACGAGGGTAGTTGCGCCATTCAGGTCTTCTGGAAGCCGGACGAGCCGGTGACAATGATCCACTACTATCCCGGCAAGGAACCGGCGCTGGACGTGTATTCGGGCCGCGTCGTGAAATCGCACGCGATGCCACCTGCGGGCGGCTGCACCACCAACGTCGAGGTCGCCATCACCGACCGCGACGACGCTTGCGTGGTCAAAGGCCATCACAACCTGCTCTTCACCGGCGACCACGCGCGCAAGTTCAGGCTCTTCGCTCAACTCTATAAGTTAAAGCTGGCCGACACCGGTTTCAAAGGCCCGTGGCCGGTGTGAAATGGCAGGGCGGGTGTGTGACGAGGACGAGACTGATACTCCCGCACTATTGCAGAAACCATAAGTTCTGATACAAGGGACATCATCATGAAGCGCACTCTTGCCGGATGGATTTTTGCCGCGTTTCTCATTCCTGCCGCTGTCGCCGTTGCCGCCGGGCCGGCCGCGAAGCCGAACGTGCTCATCTTCTTCGCCGACGACATGGGCTATTCCGACCCCGGCTGTTACGGCGGCGAGATCGCCACGCCCAACCTCGACAAGCTTGCCAACGGCGGGTTGCGATTCACGCAGTTCTACAACACCGCGCGCTGCTGGCCTTCGCGCGCGTGCATCACGACCGGTTACTACGCGCAAGCCGTGAGGCGCGACGGGATGGAGGGCATCGCGGGCGGCGGTCGTGGTGTACGGCCGAAATGGGCGCGGCTGCTTCCGGAGTATCTGAAGCCGCTCGGCTACCGCGCATATCACTCCGGCAAGTGGCACATTGACGGCCCGCAACTCGCGGGCGGCTTCGACCGTTCCTACTGTCTCGAAGACCACAGCCGCAACTTCAACCCGCAGAACCATCTCGAAGACGATGTGAAACTGCCGCCGGTTGCGCCGGGCAGTGGTTACTACACGACCACCGCCATCGCCGGGCACGCCATCCAGTATCTGAAGGAGCACGCGGAGAAATACGCGGGCCAGCCGTTCTTTGGCTACGTTGCTTTCACCGTGCCGCATTTCCCATTGCAAGCGCCTGCGGAGGACATTGCCCGTTACCGCGACAAATACCGCAAGGGCTGGGACGCTGTCCGCAATGAACGCTGGCAGCGGATGAAGGCGATGGACATCGTCAACTGTGCCCTCTCCGCTCTGGAGCGCGAAGTCGGCCCTCCTTATTACTTTCCTGATGCGTTCGAGAAACTCGGTCCCGGCGAGGTCCGATTCCCGTTGCCGTGGAGTGAACTCACCGACGCGCAGCGCGAGTTTCAGGCCACCAAAATGGCCATCCACGCCGCGATGGTGGACCGCATGGACCGCGAGATCGGCCGCGTGCTCGACCAGGTCAAGGCGATGGGCGCGCTCGATAATACCGTGATTTTCTTTGCCTCGGATAACGGCGCGAGCGCCGAAATCATGGTGCGCGGTGACGGCCATGATCCCGCCGCCGCGCCCGGCTCGGCGGGCAGCTATCTCTGCCTCGGCCCCGGCTGGTCCAGCGCGTCCAACACGCCGCTCTGCCGCCACAAGACGTGGGTTCACGAAGGCGGCATCAACACCCCGCTCATCGTGCACTGGCCCGCCGGCATCAAGGCCCGCGGCGAACTGCGCCAAAACCCTGGCCATCTCGTGGACCTGCCGCCGACCATTGTTGAGCTCGCCGGCGGCACATGGCCACAGACATTCGATGGCAAGCCCGTGCCGCCGCCACACGGAAAGAGCATCGTTGCCGCCTTTGCCCAGGACGGCACCGTGACACGCGACTGCTTCTGGTGGCTGCACGAGGAGAACCGTGCCATCCGCGCCGGCGATTGGAAACTGGTCAGCGCCGCCAAGCAGGGCGGGCAATGGGAACTCTACGACCTCAGCAAGGATCGCTGCGAATCGAACAACCTCGCGGCCGCGATGCCCGACAAGGTTCGCGAACTGGAGCAACTCTGGGACAAACAGGCGGAGCAGATTCGCACCCTCGCTCTCTCCGATGGCCAGGGCGCCCCGACCGCAAAGAAAGCCGGCAAGACAGGAAAGAAGGGCAAGCAGAAGCCGAAGAGCCAGGAGTGACGTTGCGGACGCGCACGGTCTGTGAAAGGAAATGCCACCATGCCGAAGCGGGAAACGATGACCTCGCGCGAGCGCGTGCTGAAGGCGCTCAACCACGAAGTTCCTGACCGCGTGCCGTTCGACCTCGGCGGCAACCAGACTGGCATCCATCGCAAGGCTTACGCAAACCTCATCCGCCACCTGGGCATTCAGGACGACATCGTTATCATGGACGCCGTCCAGCAGCTCGCGAAACCGTGTGAGAAGGTGCTGGAGCGGTTCCACGTGGATACGCGCTACATCGCCGCGGGCGCGCCGTCGAGTTGGAAAGGCGGCATCGTCCAGGCGAGGCGTGATGGCAGGCTCTGGCACGATCTCACTGACGAGTTTGGCATCCGCTGGTCCATGCCCGAGGACGCGCCGAACTACATGGACATCACGCTTCACCCGCTCGCGAATGCCACGATCACCGACGTGAAAGATCATCCGTGGCCCAAGGGTGATGATCCAACGCGGTTCGCCGGCCTGCGCGAGCGCGCGCTGCGGTTGAAGAAGGAGACGCCCTACGCCGTCGTCAGCGGTATCTCCGGTGTGGTTTACGAAATCTGCTGGTATCTGCGCGGTTTGGAGCAATGGTTCTGCGACCTGATGACCGAGCCGGAGTTCTGCGAGGCGATGCTCGACCAGACGTTGAAGTTCTGGATGGACTGGTTTCGTCTCTTCCTCGACGAGGTCGGCGACGTTGTGGACGTGATCATGATCGGCGACGACCTCGCCGCGCAAAACGGCCCGCTGTTCCAGCCCGACATCTACCGGCGCATGGTGAAGCCGCGCCACAAGCGGCTCGTGCAATACATCCGCTCCCGCACCCAGGCGAGGATTTGGTATCACACTTGTGGTTCATGCGCCGGGCTGATCCCGGAGTTGATGGACAACGGCATCCACATCCTCAATCCCGTGCAAGTCAGCGCGGCCAACATGGATCCCGCCGAGTTGAAGCGGCGTTTCGGCCGTGAACTGGTTTTCTGGGGAGGCGGCTGCGATGCGCAGCACATTCTGCCACGCGGCACACCTGCACAGGTCGCCGCCAACGTTCGCAAGAACGTCACGGCGTTCATGCCCGGCGGTGGCTACGTCTTCAACAACGTCCACAACATTCAAGGCGATGTGCCACCGGAAAATGTCGTTGCCCTTTACGACACCGCCTACGAATGCGGATTTTATTAACTGTTAAGCCACGACACACGCATGACCGGATTGAGAGCAACCAGAGCAGCTCAAATTCAGGATTCCATTCGTCAGATTCTTCATCACGATTGGAATCCAATTGGCATTTCTGAGTTACCCGAAGACGAGTATGACAGTTGCATCGCACCAGTTTATCGGATTCTGACGGAAAGCCGCTCGGAGCAGGAGCTTATCGAGTGTCTCTTTCACATGGAGCGCGACACCATCGGTATGCCCTGCCAGTCGCCAGAGCATTTGCGTCCAGTCGCGCGCAAACTGTTGGAGCTTGATGTCAGATTATAGTGACGTGGCCTAACGATTGAATGAATGAACAGGGAAGATGGGAAGACGCGAAGCGGAGATAAATCGGACGACGGTAATTCTTCTTCGCGTCTTCACGCCTTCCCTGTTTAATAACAAATGAAGATGAGACAACCGTCAGTCATATTGATCGCAGCAGTTCTCACGGCGATGGTTGCCGTTGGAGGCGCGACGGTGGGTGGGCCATCTTCATCGAATCCCTATGATCGCCAAGTGGCGGAGCATGTCGCGAAACTGGCCGATGCGTCACCGCACGCGCGCCTTCGCGCCGTGGAGGCGTTGGGTTTCCTGCGGGCATATCGCGCCGAAGCGGCGCTCGTGGCGCGGCTCGCGGATGCGTCGGCTGAAGTTCGGCGTCAGGCGGCCATGTCGCTCGGCTGGTGTGGCGGTCGCGCGGCGGTCGCGCCGTTGCTGGAGAAACTCGATGATCCCGACTGGCTGACGCGACAGGCGGCGCACGTCGCGCTGACAAATCTCACCGGCATGGAGTTCCCTTTCAACGCCCTCGCTCCCGATGCCGAGCGACAACGTCAGGCGCAGGTGTGGCGTGATTGGTGGAAGAACGTTCCCGCAAACCGCCCGCCGCCCGATGTGCTCGCGTTGCTCGCCGGACCGAAAGTGGACGTGCCGCAGTGGTTGGTGACGGCATCGAGCGTCTATCACGGGCCGCTGGAGGTGTTGATTGATGGCGATTTGGAGCCGGGCTACTGGCAAACGAAGAACGTCAAGCCGCCGCAATGGTGCCAGCTCGATCTCGGCGCGCCCACGGAAGTGCGTCAGGTGACAGTCCACCAATATGCCGCCGGCTATTGCATGACGGACTACGAGGTCAGCACCAGCCTCGACGGCAGGAAGTTCGAGCGCGTCGTGCGTTGCAAGGAGAAGTCGCCCGTGGCACTGGCCGTCAACTTCCCGCCGCGCGAGGCGCGCTTCGTGCGCATCACCAGCTTCGCTTCCGAGCGAAAGATTTATCCAACGACGTTCCGTGAGATTGAGATCAACGGCCAGCGCGCAAAGCCGGTGGACACGGCGTTGGCATGGCCGCGCGAGCGCGGCGTGCGCGCTCTTGGGGCGCTCGGTGGCAAGGGCGCGACGGAGGCGATCATCGCGACGCTCGGCCCGTCGCCCGCCACGGCGCCCGCGCTGCGGCCGATGGTCCGCGCCGGCATCCGGGCAGTCGGGCGACTGCGCGAGGACGCGGGACGCGACTGGCTCATTGGCTTGCTCGAAAACCCGATGTGGGCGCGCAACGCGGCCGAGGCGCTCGGCGATGTCGGCGACCGGCGTGCGGTCGGGCCGCTGCTGGCGGCTTACGCGCGGTTCGCAAAGCGGCTGGACGAAAAATATCCCGCGGAAGTTCCTGCCGACGACGACATGAAGTTTCCGTCGGAGGACAGGAT
>Ga0265297_10002255_pt1 | contig 40222 bp, 62 predicted proteins | sample Munlanlwell13791_FD_192502 | JGI IMG/M metagenome (GOLD analysis project Ga0265297, IMG submission 192502) | Leachate microbial communities from a municipal landfill in Southern Ontario, Canada - Leachate well 137-91 | ecosystem: Engineered > Solid waste > Landfill > Unclassified | place...
AAAGAAAAAATATTAGCTAGAAAGAAAAAATATAATAAAAAATACAATGAAGAAAACAAAGAAAAAATATCAGCCAGAAAGAAAAAATACCGAGAAGAAAATAGAGAAAAACAATTAGAAATTAATAAAAAACACTATGCAAAATACCGCGAAGCAAACAAAGAAAAAATATCAGAACGCCATAAAAAACACTATGAAGAAAACAAAGAAAGTTATTCAGAGAGAGCTAAGATCTATCGTGCAATCAACTCACAAAAAGGAGTTTTATAAATGAAAATATACCATTTCGATTATTCTTTTTTGTTGGATAGCTTGATTATTTGCGGTTTCAGGTGAGTTATGCGTCAATCTCGGCAATTATTTCAATTTGTTTGCCAGGCCAAAGTTTCCGCTGTTGATTAAGGTAGTCATCGGCCTCGTCAAATTGTGCGGCACCAAATTCCTCATTCAAATCTTCGTCTTCTCGGCATGTTACCCAGAAGCATTTTATTGGTAGTGTAAGCATTTGCATTAATTCAGTCCCCAGCCGCATAACACGGCACTCAAGGCGACGCCGTTAAGCATCGCGGTATTGTTTAAAATTCGTCAGCGGCGCGCCTTAGTTCTGCGTTAGGCCCTACTTTAGCCGCCCTATTTCGGATAGGATTGTTTTAAAATCGGCAATTGCAATCCGAATATCAGTAGCAGAACCAACGGTAGAGCACATTGTTTCTGGATGCGCCCACGATCCTCTTACTGCTCCTTCTGAGCTTGTTTTTAACTCACGGCTTTCAAATAAATCGCGCAAGTGTCCGATGCGCGAATCAAGTTCTTGTTTTAATTTTCTATACTCTGTTTTGCTTAGTACCATTGTTAAATCCCCGGCCTAACCCGTAAATCAACGGGAACGCGGCCCTAATCTATGTTTAAAAATACGGCTATTCGCCGCGTCCCGTTATTATTGCGTTAGAGTGTCACATAATTAATTTTTTATCTTTCTCAATACGGAACGAGAAAACAGTGCCTTTGCATTTTTTGCAAAATTCTGGCGATTTTGACCCGCATTTCTCTGTGCCACAAGTTATACATTTATAAATTCTTTTTGTAGTTACAGCTGGTTTCCGTTTTCCAAATCCCATAGCATTCACCTCTAACAGTGCGCTCAACAGGAGCGCGGTTATAATTTGGTTTCATTGTTCAGCTTTCCTTGCCGCGCCCGGTTAGCTCTGCGTTGGGCATCAACGAATTCCACGCCCGTATCAGAGCGCCTTCAACCTCGTCTAGCCGTGCTACAAGTTCTGTTGGCGTCATGCTGTATGCTTGGAGTTTGTACCAAACGCCAGCGCATTCTCCGGTGACATCGGCTGCCACGCTTTCCCACCGCTTCCCGTCTAGTTCGTATGAGTGCGGAGTCAAAACAATCTGCATCTTCGGCCCGTTGCAGTCGCAGTCTCGCGCGCTCAACGTGCTGCGCCGCCATGCGTACCAGTCGCAGTCGTTCATTTGTCCGCGAACCTGGTTATTCCCAAAGCAGAATCCCTGCTGTTCAAGCCACACGCGTAGCTGCCCAACATTTACGTCAACCGGACCTTGCGCAATAGGCGTTGTGCTCATGATTTATCTCCTTCCGGCGCAAGGTCCGGTTACGTTAGCGTTATACTCCACCACTATCCACCCGTACCATTTTTTAGACATCATAGCCTTTCCGCCATTATCTCTAATCCGTTTAACTTCTCTCATTGCGGATTCCCATGAAAAAAACATATTAACCTATGTTATAATATGGCAACACGGCCACTATCGGTTTGGTTAATTTAACCAAATTGCTTAGTGGTTTTTTTATGCCTCGATGTATAACTCAACGCTCAAGCCGAACCGCTTACGCTACCGCTACAGCGGTCAGTTTGAAAGCGGATTCCAATATTACCTAGTATGTACCGGCATATCATTTGTTATTTTCTCAATCCGCCCGCAGTCATAGCACCATCGCTCTTTAGAGCCATATAAATACATGTAGTGTGTATGATTACAGCACCGTTTAGGAGCCGACCACAGATTAACAGGCGCGAATTTTAGACTAGGCCAATTCAAACTTTTCACAATTTACCCCGCTTCCAAGCCAAAATACATCGTTATCATAGGTATTTCCAAGCTTTACACGCGCTACCTGCAAATTTCCTAGGACATTCGTTTTAGCCCTATAGTCGTCGTACTGTTGGCATTTGCCTATACCAGTTCCATCGCCAACGGTATCTCGTGTAAAAAAATTACACGTCTCGCAGGTCATGACGTATGTCCAGCCAGTCAATATCTAAAGCTTTGGCAAGCTTCATAGCGCTGCGTACATCAGGCTTACCGCTACCGTTAAACCAGTGGTTAATAGTTTGCCGGTTAGTGCCTAAAAATCTAGCAATTTCAGTCTTTTTGCCAAAATGGTTAAGTAGCTTTTCTTTAATTTCTTCGTGCATTTGTAAAATAAAGTTGTACTTAGTAAAGCTTTACTATACACTGTTGTTGTTGTTTTTGCAAACTGGAATTAAAATGAGTGAATTAAACAGAATGAGAGAAGAACTAGGGATTGAAGAGATATATTGGCACGGAATCAACACTGGACTATCTAATAGCGAATTGCTTGCAATAGAAGCAAATATGCAAAAATTCGACAAAGAGCATAAGAAGTTTAGATACACAATAGTATTTGAAGCAACTGTTAAGAAAAGCTTATCAGAAGAAGAGTTTAAAGAAATGATCAAAAAAGACGTGCAATGCTCAGGCAGGGCGCTTAAAGTCATCACCAAAGAAGAGGTTACGGAATGTTAAAAAACATAGAAATAAAAGAATTAATCATAAAAACAAGGTATATGAATGAAGAAGATAAAATTAATTACCTATTTACAAAAGGATACCAAGAGGCAATGTCAATAATGGATGAAATATTAAATTTTAGTAGAGAAGAAAATGAAACTGACAATTGAACAATGCCTAGAGGCAGGTAAAAATGGCGTAATGATAGAGAATGATCACTATCATGCTTTAGCGGGTATAAGTGGCTCAAAATTATCTTTGCTTTCAGAAAGCAACCGGCACCTGGACAATGCTAAAAACTTTGACATGGGATCTCAAGACTATTTTAGTCTTGGAACTTGCGTACATGAGATGGTGCTTGAAAAGCACAAGTCAAGCTTTATGGTTATGCCAAAATTTAACGGACGCACAAATGAAGGGAAAGAGGACAAAGCTTATTGGCTAAAACAAAATGCAGACAAACAAATAATCGAAGCTGAAGACTACGAAAAAGCCGAAAGAATGGCTAAAAACGTTAATGCAATTTGTGGCGATGTCATAGAAAACTCAATATGCGAACGGTCACTTTTTGCGCATTGGGAGCAAAACATAATCATTAAATGCCGAATTGATGCTCAGCATTGGAATGATGACTATGATTTAAAAACCATAACTCCAAAATCTGGAATGTCAGACTGGGAGTTATTTAAACACTCTGAAAAACATGGGTACTTTACGAGTGCCGCATTACGCCAAATGGTGCGTCATACGCTTGGGATGCCAATAGGAGATAGCTATCTAATATTTGTCAGCACGTCACCTGGACACATGGTAAAAATAAGAAAAATACCGGACTCTATACTTGAGCGTGAAAATGAAAAAGTAACAGAGCTTTTAACATCAAGGGCGTTTTATCTTCGACATGGTATTGATACCGACGTCAAAGAGCTGTATAATTAAATTTTACAAATAGGTGGCAAAATGAACAAACCAAACGAAATAGCAATTTTTAACGGATTTTTGGACAAACTAAAACCACAAATGGCTTTGGCATTACCAAAGCATCTAACGACAGATAGAATGGCTAGACTGGCATTAACACAGTTTAGTACTAACAAAGCGCTGCAAAAATGCAATCAACAAAGCATTGCCGCGTCAATAATGACAGCTGTGCAATTGGGTCTGGAGCCTGGCGTTAATGGAGCAGGCTATCTAATACCATATAAAGATACATGTACCTTTGTACCAGGATGGAAGGGTCTTGTGGACCTTGTTAATCGATCTGGACGCGGCACAGTCTACACCGGCGTTATATTTGAAGACCAAATCTACGGCCAAGACTGGGAATTTTTCGACGGCTCTAGACGTGAGCTGATAATCAGGAAGCAATCAAACCTAATAGACGAAAACAAAATAACCCATGCTTACGCTATAGGCTGGGTAAAAGATGCAGCTATGCCGATAATTGAATTGTGGACAGTTGAAAAGTTAAAGGCTCACAGGACCAAACATAACAAAATCGGTAATAATCATTACTCATACAAATACTGGGAAATGTATTGTCGCAAAATACCATTACTACAGGTCATTAAGTACATGCCTTGTAGTATTGAGTTGGCTATGGCGCTGGACGTTGCTAACGTGAACGAGCATGGTGGCACAGCGTCAATAACCGATGGAGTTGTATCTACACAGTACCAGGCTGAAATCGATGATACCCTTTACGACGAAATAACAGACTACAACAATCTAAAAAAAATAAAACCAAAAACGTCTGATGAAAAAGCTAGTTTTGCTAAACGTGCTGATGAGTTATATAAACCTGATCCAGAACCAATTGAAAAATTTGACCAAGAAACATGCGAAGTTTGGGAATAAAAACTTGCAGTATGTAAAAAGTTAGTTTACACTATAACCATCTTATCAATTGTTTGACCACGAAAGTTAAAAGCCCTTGGCACAATGAAATTGACGTGTAGGTGAGAGGCCTACGTTTATTAACCAATAGAGGAAAGAAAATGAAAGCAAAAGAACTTTTAATGAAATTAGGTGCGTGCATAGACGCTATTAACTGGGTAGGTGACAGAACAATAGAAGACGCTTGGAATGAATGTCATCGAGGCGACTGGATGTTGTGGTTTTATGCAAAACAATATCCGGAAAATAAAAGAGAGTTGTACCTTGCAAAAGGTCATTGCGCTAACACGGTCCGTCATTTAATGACGGATGAGAGAAGTATTGCGGCTGTCGATGCAGCAATAGCTTATGGCAATGGTGAAATAGATGAAATAGAGCTTTATAATGCCGCTCGACGTTCGGCGGCTTATGCTTATTTGTATCCGTATTCTTATGCTACTGATGCTGCTTATGCTGCTTATGCTGCGGCTTATTCTGCTTATGCTGCTTATGCTGCTAAAGCTGCTGCTGATGCTGCTGCTGCTTATGCTTCCGCAAGAAAAGATAACCAAAAACAAACTGCCGATATATGCAGAAAACATTTAATACTTTGGTGAGCGATATGAACTACACAATTGAAACAATTGAAAGCATTGAAAGAATAATCGATATAGACTTAAAGCCGTCAATTCATCTACGCGATGAAAAAGCGTGCTTGATGCGTATAAAATCGAACCTTGCTGAGTTAAAGTACTTGCACTCAGAAACAATAGCAATTAATGAGGATAATTTAAGATGATGTACTATTTTAAACTAATGGCAATAAATTTAATAGTAGCGTTGGTGATTGCAATATCAATAGTTGGCTTTGCTGTTGCCGATGGCATTGACGATCCGAATTTTTATAAGGATTATGATTCGATGCCTTACAAGTACCATAAATCAGTTGCCCCTCCAGAGTATCATGCGACAGTAACACCATGCCTATATTCGTGGGAAGGATGCAACGAAGTAAAGCCTCAGGTAGCTACTGTTCCAGAGCCATATTTATTGTTGATGATAGGCGTAGGTTTAATTTTAACGTTGGTAAAATTTAATGATTACTAAAATAAAAAGATTGTTTGAAGGTGACTCTAAAAAAGCATTAGCAAACCAAATGAAACTGATTGACCAGGCATACTCACAAGGAGCATATACAGAGAGGCAATCAATAATTGCAATGCTTAATGAAAAGATTGAACAAAACGACAATATACAAATGTATAATTATACAGCTCAAGCTGTACTAAACGAATTACTTAAAAGAGTCTAGCCAGCGGGGATAACATCCCAACCTCGTAACGTCGAGACGACGTAACAGTGTATGTCAGCAATGCACAATACATGATAGATGCAAAATAGGCGCGGACTCAATAATCTTCACACGCCTAAATTGTAAACCCTCTGGCTAAAATTTAAGGGAAATTTATCAAAGCTGAAGTAGTGGCGGCTACTTTAAAACACCGCCAACTATGAATTAACTGTTATACATTGGAGCAAAAAAATGAACGAATGGCCAGGTGGAAAAAGACACGCTATGGATCAAGGCGAGCATGAGCGACTTTAACGAACTTTACCCAAAGCCAAGAACAGGCAAAGAGTGCAAGAAAACGGATTGCGACAGGCACAAGAATTACGTGGCATGGCAATTCGGCACTTCAAGCCTTAGTTTTTGCATGGAGTGCAAACATGCTCACGTTTCGCAGTACAAGCGCAAGGTGACTAACGCCGTGTTAAGCGGAAAGCCGCAACACACTGAACTTTAACCGCGCAAATGCGCCACATGGCGGCTTGTCTCTTGATAGAGATGAGAACGCGGCCATCAATATAAAAGCGGCTGGGTTAGCCGTGAGTGGAGCCATATATCGACTGGACAAGGCAGCGGCTTAAGCTGTTGCCTGTGTTCGGATGGCTGCGAAGCTCGTACCAATTTATCTAACCGTGCTTGCGTGGAGCAATGCGGTTAGATTGAAAGCGGATTCCACGCGTCAATCGGCCTATATAGTTAGCAAAAACAACAACATATTGAAATTTAGGATATGAACAAAAAACTCTACGCCCTGGGCCGATTGAAAACCGGCCAGATGAATAAAACAGAATCGGCTTATAGCCAGCACCTGGAATTGCAAAAACGTGCAGGGGAGGTGCTCTGGTTCGCGTTCGATGCTGTCAAACTCAGGCTGGCGGATAACACGTTTCTGAGCGTGGATTTTTTCGTAATGACGAAAGGCCTCGAACTGCAAGCCATCGACGTGAAGGGCTCAATGGCTATTGCGACTGAAGACGCTAAGGCCAAGATGAAATTTGCGTCAGATAAGTTTCCATTTCGTTTTTTTTACGTTGTCCCGGTCGCTAAAAAGAACGGCGGCGGATGGAATTTGATTGAGGTTTAATAATGATTTTGACAGGATTAGCAAGGCTGGGCAGAGATGCCCAGGTGCGTTTTACCGCGGCAGGCGAGCCGGTAGCGTCTTTGGCGCTGGCATTCAGCTACGGAAAAAAAGGCGATGTGGGGTAAACTGGCCGAAACTCTAGCGCCCTATCTGCAAAAAGGCGGATTGGTTAATGTGGTGCTGAGCGATCCACACATCGAGGTCTACACGGATAGATCGGGCGGCGAGCGGTCGAAATTGGTAGCCAGTGTGCTGGATATTGAATTGGCCGGCGGAAGAAAGGACGAGCAAAAAAGCGGAGAAAATACCCAGGACAGTGAGCAAGAACCGGCGAATAATGCGCAGCATCCAGCGCAATCTGGCTGGTATGATGATTTTGACCAAGATTTGCCGTTTTAGCCGTGACTAACGCAAATTAGGCACATGCCTGGTGTGTTTTATACAAAGCACACCAAAATTACTTTATTTAAAAGAACTTAATTGCATGTGCATTCCGTCTGGCCTTGCCCAATCTCCGCCCCAATCGAAACCTGCTTCTTTAAAGCATTTTACTAATTCAGGGTTTAACGTGGGATAATGCCCAAGCTGGTTACTAGCTGCATTAATATCAATAGCGAGCCCCCAAGAATGTAAGCTCTTTGAGCTTAATCCTCGCTTTTTTCTTATGTTGAAACATCCATCCCAACTTTTTATAAACTTAGCACAGTCCCTTAAAACAATTAGATTCAATGCTTTTTCAAGCGGCTTAACTAAGTCTTTATTGCAATATATTCGCTTAGGAATAAATCCTATTTCAAGTTGTGCCGGAACGTCGAAAATAACCATTGCTCTCTCAAGCTCTGGCGCGCCATATCTTTCTTGACATTGTTTTGATGTTATCATGATATAAAAATACTTAAAATTGAAAATATCCATAAGGCAATAAACACCATAATTATGGCATTAATTATTTTGTCGATCATCGTAATAGCTCCAGGATACCCCTTCCTTTAGGTGGGGGAGTAGTCAATTAAATAATCTCTTTTATTTCAAACTCGGCCTTATATTGGGCCGCATTTACATATTCAATAAAGCCTGAATTTCTAAATCTTCCTAAAAATGAGCGCCTTAATTTATGTATTGTATCTGCCGAATCATAAATAAAAACAACTTCTTGAGAAACTCCAGACCTTCTGAAAAATTCAAAAACAGACTGGTAGGCTTCATTATCTGCCAAATTGTTTAATGTGAATTTGGCTACTCTAAAAGGTGGCTTTACATAGAAATATTCTGTTCCGCTAAGTGCTGTTTTTATTTCAGTTGGGTCCTCTATCGATACGCTGACGCCAAAATCAAAGTTATACTGTGGAGTCCATGCTGGTCCTATAAACACTCTACCTATCTGGACGTAACCATCCGCGTTACTTGTATCTGATATTTCAACCTGAAAATACCTCTGACTAACGCCAGGTGATATTATTTGAATATGATTAAAGCTTAAGTTCTCTTTTTCTTTTGTGACGTAAGTTCTTGTTGATGAGCTAGGGTTATCCCACCCCGTTCTGCTGGCCTCGAACGAATCAGGCCACGCGCTGACAAAACCAGAAGTATAAACTGATGTGGTATAAGCGTCTGAATACGCCGTCACCTTAACGGTCGCGCTACTGCTCATATTGTGGTTACACAATGCCAAAACTCTGACAGGATACGACGCACCTAAATCAATCCTGAATTTTGTACTGGCTGTTGTTGCGTTAGTAGACCTTGCCACGACCCCAAGCACACGGTTTTTAATATTGTCTATTGGCAAAGATGACAACCAACTCCCATAAGCTGTTAGTGTTGCAAAATCTATTGTGTTGTTAACACCGATTAAGACGTTGCTCATGATCTACCCCAAAGTGATAAAATAGCGGTATTGTCACTAGATGACAAAGTATAACCGATTAGCGAAAAGCTTGGCCCACCGGCAAGCCCAAGTTTGTTGTAAGTAACTGAAATAGTATCCATCAAATTATAGTTAAATCTGTCTATGTCAATGGTAACCTCAATGATGCAATTACCAGCGCTATGCAATGCCAACAATCGCGCTGCCTCTGTTGCCGCTTCTGAAGCGACCGTTAACCTTGAATTAACTTGATACGGCTTTGATGTAAGATACCATGTTAAAACTGCGGTGTCCTCAGATATAACAGTCCTGTACTTTCTTGCTAACCAGCTTTTTCTAGCTGCGGTTACAGCCCCGGCAATGTCTGTGGTTTGGACAGTCTCATTAAGCAGGTAATTATAGACAATCCTATAAGCAGGAATATTTATGTCTCTTGAATTGACTCTTTTTATGTCAATCATGTCATAATCATAGAGATAATCTACAGGTGATTTAACATAAGGGTCCGTTAATTGTCCCATCCTAAACTGCCCTACATGATCAAAATAGTAGTAAGCGCCAATTGATTGAGCAACTTCATCTAAAGCATCAGAGGCGCTCCTAGTATCATTAACATACAGCCCGATTACATTGCTATTGATAGCATCTAATGCTGTCACATCAGCCGCATAGGCAGTAATACCCATATTACTAGCTATTGTCGACATTATTTGCGCAGTTGTCCTGTTTGCTGCCGTTGCTCCACGGTAAACGTCCATTGTAACAAGCCCGTCTGGAGCCGTCCCCAACCGTATCAACCCCTCACTAGAACATGTATCATACGTACCCGCTGCTGGCGCCGTGGTCTGCATAGCTGAATTGTTGGCTCGATTAGTGCCGCTATAAGTTACGGCATTGCCTCTCACATAAACGGCTGATACTGTATTAAAATTGCCGTTATTTATTTGATAAATTAATTTTGATGTGTTGACTAATACAGGTTCAGCATTAAAAATGCTCCCAAAGAACTTTGGTTTAACATCCCCTTTAATGTCATCCGCCGTGCCGTCGATACCATTTGGCAATGAGTTAGTTCCGCCATAAGTTGTAGTTATCAATGGGGATTCAAGCAGATAGGTTTTATCCTTTAGTCGAATGACTGCCGAATCGAACGTGTATTCTATGCCGTCCATAGTACCATAAAATATAGTCTTAAATCCTGACGGATAGGCTGAAGTATCATCACCGTACCTAATTATTACATTCCGCCCATCTGCGCCAAATATCTGCCACCCGTCAAAAAAGTCATCAGTTCCAGTCAGAACAACTTCACCAATTTCTAGCTGTGACCTGCCGCCCGTTTTACCGTCAGAATATAGATGGATTCCAACTGACCCAGCATCTAACACCCTTGGCTCAAATGCCGTATTAGCTGGCGTATCTGCGGGCTTGGTAACAAAATTGCTACTGGAAAAATAGTATGTTATTTCAGACGCATACAAAGGGTCATAAATAGTGACCTCAACAGTGTATATTTTCATGATATTTGTATCCTTTTAATGGCGCGTGTTTGTGCTTGCGCGTTAGCAATAACTTTATCAGTTTTTTCAAGCGTTTCTTTTGCAACAGCACCGCGCTGCTTGTTGGCGTTTTGCAGCTCCTCAAGGACTTGTTGCAATAGTTTTTGTGTCGCCTCGTTAGCTTTTCTATCGGAATCGCGTGCCTCGTTAGCGGTCTGCACGCGCTCGCCCTGGTGTAGCTTGGCGACATAGCCATCAAATGGTACATAATCCAGTCCGTCTTTATGGCTTCCGTTAATTTTTTTGAACTCTGCTGCATAATAAGAGCCGTCATGCGCGTATGGCTGCCCTTTTGCCTGAGCTGCCAGATAGCCTCTAAAATCATCGGTTAATACTGATAGCTGCTGGTATTGATCAAGGCTTTTACCAGGATCAAAAGTGCCAATCATTGCTTTTGCCCAATCAGACCATGACTTACCGTAAGTTGCCGCCGTAGCCTCATCAACGCCGTTATTTTTAGCTAGCCAGGTCATAGCGTTAAGGTCAGACTTGCCGACTACCGCGCCATAGACTGATTGCTTGTTAGACAACATTTTGTCGTCAAGTGCTTTTTGAGCAGCTAATCTATCGGCTTCAGCTTTTTTAGTAGCGTCCCTGGCCACTTTTGCAAGCCTGTCGCGTTCTTTTTGCAAGCCGTTCATTTCGATCATTGCGGCGGTTAATCCTGCGACCGCATCGCCGACCTTGCCCATTGCGCCCTTAATTCCGCCGTTGGTATTCAGCTCCTTGACTTTATCTTTAACGCTATCAGTAGCGCCCTTCAAGCCATTTTTTGAATTGATAGACTCGCGCAACGCATCGGTTGCGCTTGGGGCTTTATCTGTCGATCCTTTTACGAGCTTAATACTTCCATCAAGCTTACCGATACTGCCATCCAGGTTGATAATTGACAGATTGATTTTAGCCAATCCGCTTACCATTTCATTCAGTTTGTTGAGCTGTTTCTCAGCGTCAGAGGCAATATCCAGCGACTTATTAGCGCCGCTTGTCAAAGTCTTCATCACATCGTTGAAGTCTTTAGCGTAATTTTTAGTGCTGGCGTTATAGTCTTTTGATGATGACAAAAACTTTTCAGACGCACCTTGCAATCCAACCAAAGCGTTTTGATAGCGCAATTCGCTAGCATCGGTTTTACCTGGACCTGCTTTGATGATGTCCCGCATCGATTCAAACGACGCCTTGTTTTCTTTATATTTGCTTTCAGGTGATCCTGTTGACAAATCCCCCACTTTTAATGCATCACGGAACTGAACCAATGACTTTGCTAGGTTGAAGAATTTGGTAAAAGTGCTAGTCAGTAAATCTGCTGCTGTGTTGTATGAGTTGGTTAATTCACCAACTAGATCACCGTATTTATCGATGATTTTCTGCATAGGGACAAGACTTTCTTCCATCGCTTCATATTCGCGTTTCCGCTCAAGTGCGACAGCTGCAATCTCATCGCCGCTTAATCTTAACCATTGTATTTCCTGCTCATAGCGTGCAGACTGGCTGTTCTTGATGTCGTTATTACCAGACTCTATCGATGTGTAATATTGATCGGCAGCACTGCTTAATTGCAGCATAAGGCTATATCGCTCACGGTCTAGGCTATTATTAAGGTTAAGCGACTCCATGTTCTTGCGGTACTCTTCGCGCGTCCGTGGCAACAACATATAAACTTCTGCAAACGTTTCATTTAACCTTGTTTGCAATCGGTTTTGTTTCTCTAGTCCCGTATAAAACTTGTCGTAAAAGCCTTCGAATTGCTGTTGAAATTCTTCAAGACCACCTGCGGCCTGCACAAGCGCGTCGCTTAACTCAATGGCATTACCTGCCATTGTCATGCCTGATTGATTAAGCGCGTCTCTAACCACAGCAACCTCCGATACAATACGTATCGCAGTTTCAAGCATCCCTTCGCCTAGCTGCTGGTATTGCCCTACAATATCACCAAATACTTGCGTAGCTACGTCATCCATTGCAGTCGATATAACTGCGTTTACCTTTTTTATGGCCTCTTCGCCGCTTAAGCCGATGATGTCTATCTTTAATGCTGGGATAATAGCGTCATTCAACTTCTCGCTTAAATCTTTGCCAATGTCCAGGCCAAGCTTTCCGCTAACCTCGCTCATTGTCTGTCCAATTCCAGAAAACATGCCTTTTAACGACTCTACTACATCGCTTTCCATCGGTGTAAAGTAGTCTTTAAAGCTAAACTTCGGCTTCTTTTTGCTCCCCGTTTGATGCTGCTCAGTGGTGTACATTTGACCGGCTATATCTGCCGTACCAGTTAATAAGTCAGCAATATTAACCTGCCCCGTCGCTAATCCTCCAGACACTAATTTATATTTTGACATCCCCAAGTGTGGCGCTTCTGTGCCGGTAATTGCTCCGGTTTGGAAGGTCTTGGTAACAGCATTAAGAATGCCACCGCTTAACGCCGCTACCCCTTTGTTAATTCCTCGTAACTCGGCATATTCTGCGGCGTGGATGCTTTTCAATAGGTCAGTGACATTGTTAACTGACTCTGATTGCGCGGTTTTGTCGCCTAGCACCGTGCCGGTATCGGCTGAGTTTGGCGGATTTGGTGGGATTGATATTGACCCGCTAGAGCTTCCGCCAACTGATGACACGATGCCAGCGACTAGGCCGGCCATTGCGGCTATACGCGCCCAAGCTGTATAAGGATCACCTCCGCCCTGGGTAAGCACCGCTAATGCAGCCTGTATTCCGATCGTGACTAACATAATAGACTGGGACGCTATCTGCGCAGCTTCATTATCCGCAAACATTGACGCCGCTGCCCCGGCCATGGTTTGCACGCCACCGATATATTGATTGATCGTGTCGTTTTGCAGGTTTTGATAATCTACTTCGTATTTTTTGCGCGCGTCATTTTGTAGCTTCAAATCCTGCATGTAGGTAGAGCTGGTTTTATCAAGCTTAACATTCTCAAACAGCTTCTTTTTCTTTGCCAACTCCTCAAATTCAACTGTATTTTTATGTAGCCCTTTCACCATTGCTTCGAGCGCACCCACTAACTGATTGGTCCCGCCAATAGATGCGTTAAAGACATCATTGGATGATGCCGCCAATGCGTCCATGCTACTCTTGGCGTTATCGACCTCGTTGACATAATCCTGCATAGCCTGGCGGGATTCATCAAGCGCCTTTTTCTGCGCCTCAGCCGCCGTATTCTTGTCAAATTGCGCCAATACCGGCGCTTGTGCTGCGCCTTTTATGCCTTCGCCTTCCAGTTTTGTTTTATAATATTCACGCGCTGATAAAGTCAATTGGTTGTAGCGGTCAATTAACGTTTCCATTGCGTTTTTACTGTCTTCTTCGGTCTTTTTCTTGGCTTCCCAGGCAACATTCACATCATAAATGCGTAATGCCTGTTCGATCATTTCGTCAGTCAGCTTCCTTGCCGCTAGACGGGTTTTTTCGTATTCTCTTGGAGTTTGTGAGAGCTGTGCGTTTTTGTCCTGCAATGATTTCATTTCTGAGTCATAATTGCGCTGTAACTCTTCTCTTTCGCGTTGCGCTGCGCTGATAACATTTGACACATGACTGCTATGTGACCGTGATACACTGCCATGTCTGGATACCTTTTTCTTATTCTGCGTTTCTTCTAGTTCATCAAGCCATGTGTTAGTTTGGGCGATTGCCGCATTAGAATTTTTAGTTATTTCTACTAGCCTATGCGCTTCGTCTTCTTTTTGTTTTTGTCTATTTAAAGAATCGACCCGGTTTTTTTCCACATTAACATCGTAGCCTAAAAAGTCACCGGCCATCTTGCCAAAGCTGCCCATGCTGTTGAATGTTGATATGCGAGCCTGAGCGTGGGCTATTTGCTCATCGAGTGCGCTGGACATATTACGCGACAAGGTATTCAAAAGTTCTGTAGCACCTGCCACAATACCGGCTAATATGCCCTCGCTTTTATCATTTAACAGCGTATCTTCGAAGTTATGCCAAGCGTCGGATAGGTTGCTTATTTTGCCGTTCAGCGTATCCATAGCAGCCGCATTGCTTCCGCTGGCTAGCTCTCCCATTTTTACAATCAACTTATCTATAACATCGCGTGTTATTTCGCCTTTTTGCGCCATGTCCTGTAATGCTGCGCCACTTTTCCCTGTGACTTCTGCCAGCAATTTCATAATTGGAACGCCGCGCTCGGTAAGCTGGTTCATTTCCTCTGCCTGTAGGCGGCCTTTTGAATACGCCTGCCCTAAAGCTAAAGTGATTCCTGTCAAAGTTTCTTGTGAGGCACCAAGCTTTGAGGCTTGGTTAGTGATGGCTTCCATAGTTTTGGCAGTTGGATTGATGCCAAAATTTTGCAACATTATGAATGTTTTGGTAAGTCCGCTGATTTCGTATGGAGTGTCTTTTGCAAACTTACTGATAAACTGAAAGGTTCTTTGTGCTTCAGCTGCACTGCCTGACAGTGCTTTAAGCTGTGCGCGTAGGCTTTCCATTGCCCTGTTTGTATCGAGTATGTCCTTGGTGATTGTCGCAATAGTGATACCGGCAAACATTTTTTTTAATGTTTTGGCCATAGCTGCAAACTCCCTGCTGGCCTCTTTCGATGCTGCACCGGCGCTCTTGGTGCTGGCGGTTATCTTGTCGATCTCGTTAGCTGATTGCTTGCCGCCTGTCGTTTTGATCGTAATGCCAACATCAAGATTTTTGTCGCTCATTATTTTTTACTCCGTTGCTTGCCGCGCTCTTGTGTGACCGTGTTCGTGAACAGCATAATGCCTCTGAAAATATCAGGGGTGATTTCTGTCTGTAGATAGTCCCAGATTATCTTTGCAGCCTGGACATCCAAGCCTATCAGGTCGCCCATGCCTGTGTATTTCCAAGCGCTGCCTTCTAATACAAAAAATGCCTCTAAGACAGGCATATTTTCCTTAAAAACTTCAAAGTCATGAGACTCATGTTCTTCAATCTCGGGAAGCATTAACCCTAATAACGCGGCATCTTCATATAGTTGCCCACTATCGGCCTGCGCTGATAACGAGCAATAATATTCAGCCGCTTCAATTAGTTTTTTCTTTTTATTTCCTTTCCAGCAATTGAGGCGAAAAAGCCTTTTACCAGTGCCCCACGCACAAAAGGAACTGACAATACTAAATCTTTATTGTCTGCGTTATACGCTAAGCTATTGCCGTTTTCGTCTTTAAATGCCTCATCATCCCACCCGATTAGTACATCGCTCAATATGTCAGCGTCTTGCTCTGCCTCATCTTTGATAATCTCGTCAATCCTAGACTGACTCAACATTTTAAATTTAACACGTACCTTTTGATCGTTAAATCCGCCGCCGTCAACTGGCTCCGATATAGTAATCGGCCATGTATAACTTTTGTCTTTTTTTATAATAAACGCCATGTTTTTTCCATTAATGAGTTACGTTTTAAAAATGCCGCTATCGTTAAATAGCGGCATTAATAATGGTTGAGCTTAGTTTGTTAGCCGTTTACAGCGTCAACTTCAGAAGTCAACTCTGTATTAGCCGCAACAGACGCAAGGATGTCGTCTTTCAATTCCTGAGCTGCTACTAACAGCTGATCTGCACCTGTCAAATCGCCTTGAGCTATCAATTTACGTACTTCAACAATCAACAAGTCGAAAGAAGCACGTGCCGCTGTTTGGGCGTCTTTTATTTCAGTTAATTCTGCTTTTACGCGATCTAAAAATTCTGACATTGTGGTTTCCAATTTTGTAAGTTTAGTGAAAATCTTATTTAACGTTTTATCGTTAAAGAAGACATTGATATTAATATCCATAAGCCAATAATCTCTTATGCGTGGTCGCCCGATTTTTTAGTGAGTATCGGGCGTAAAACTCAGTTTATTTGGCGTTATTCAACGCAAATTCTAATGTCGTCATTTCCTGCCGAGGCATACGGAATAAACATCAGACTGAAGTCCATCATCGCTACGCCATCAGAGTCAGAATATTTTGGATCTGCAAGCTGTGCATTTTGTGCTACAAAACTTACAATGTTACCGGCTGTCTGTCCGTGCTTAACTACAAACGGGCCTGTAGTGGCGTCTTTGGCGACCGTCCACCAATCTTTAGTTGCAACAAGCGTAGCCTCAATAGAGACATTACCTGCTGGCTTCCGGTCGGTAATCAGAACCGATTCGGCGCCAACTAATTGACGGTAAATAACAGAGTTTGCAATATCAAAATTGATGGTCTGCAAGACGGCGCCGCTATAGCCTAACAGGTTAATGTCGGTAGTATTGGCAGTCGAAACGGTAACAGGAGCTTGCCACCCGGTAAAATCTGCTGACGGCAATGTAGCATCAGCAATAGTCCCCAATAAGCCGGTAAATTTCCATTTCATTTTAGGTATGCCTTTTGCTGATAGATCGAACGCGACAGACCCGCGAGCACCCTTGATTGAATGACGTACGCCATCAACATTAAAATAGATGGTAGCTGATGAGCTTGCTGTAGCTGTGCCAAAGTCACTATTAGGTTGATACATGGCATTTGCGCCAATACTATAAGCACTGGTTGCGCCCATAGCTCCTGCCAGTGTCTTGCCGATGGTAGCAACTTTAGTCGATCCCACATAGCCGATTATTTTGGCCACCGTGCCAGATTGAGCGCCGCCCGTGATAGTGAGCGTCATGCCGGTGTAAAAATCATCTACCGCTGAAGCGCCGGCCGCAAGGGTGATGGTCGTTGTCGTCCCTGCTGTGGCGGTTCCTGTTACCGGCGCGGCTAGCAATGTTTGTGTAAAGTTACAGGCTCTTAATAGCGCCCCCCATTCTGGCGCGCTTCCTGCTGTCCCCGCACCGGCTATTTCAGTATCAAAGGTCAGCGAGCAAAAATTCTCGACCCGGATTGATCCAGAACTACCAAAGTACGGACGGATAAAATCACGCTCAACAGATGAACCGTCTAAAGGAGTCAGTTCTAATGCGCTGCATAACACCGCGTCGGCGGCGACAGGTGATGAATCAGTTCCGTAGGTAGTTTCTAGTTTAACGAGGATGACTCGTTTTCTTTGTGCTAATGCCATTGTTAGGCCTCATTAGGTGTAATTTTTGGAATCGACTTGGCTGGCTTTTGTTCTGCCTTTGCCGCTTGTTCTGCTAAATATTGCTCTTCCGGTATGGCAAGGCCATTTTCGGGGTCTATCACAAAGGCCGTACCCGGTTTATATTCTGTTTGTTCTGACATAATTTTTTCCTGGTTAAGTGCTGCGGATAGTTCTATCAGATTTGTAAACTTCGCGCCAAAAGTGTAAACCGTCACGCATTAATACTAGATCGCCGCCAGCATATTCAAGCGGTGAAAAATCTTGTGACGGCTCATAGCCAAGCAATTGCGTCTCTATTAAATCGCATAGTTGCTCGCTTTCGTCGGCATTAATGCCGCCTCGTGCGTCTCTGACATTGCGAGTTACGACAATAAGCCCAATGTATTCGGTTTTTTGCTGCACGACCTTGTTAAGCATCGCATTGGGCTTGACTGTGGCTTTCTCTCGGTAGATATAACATCCTGGTGGTGTCACCGCCGACGCAAGCAGCGTGCGCAAATCTGAAGCGCCTGATATATCCCGAAAATCAGTAATCGTGTTTTTTATCCGGTCTTCTACCAAGCTTCTAAGTGTCATGATTCATTATTTATGGCTTAATAGCAGTGTAGCAATGAGGCTGCATGGTGTGATTATGTATTGGTTCGTAATGTTATGAGAGCGCTTTAACTGGCAAATGAGCGCCAAGCGCTATCACACGACCTGATGATAGAGTGGCATCGCATCGCACCAAATAGACCGCTTGATCTACGCCGCTTTTGACTCGCTGAAAAACCTGACCGGCAATGATCGAAGCCACGCCATCTAGCATAGCCGCTGCACTCGCATCGGTGCCGGATTTAACGGCTACGGATAGGCTCACCGTTGTAATTGTTTCGCCGGTTGCCATCGCGTCGGCAAAAGTAAACGTTAGCCCAAGCTTTTCAACAGGGTCTTTGTCTGGCCATCTTTTTAACGTCATGCTCTGACCTCATAATTTCTTAATATTGCGATTACTTCAAATCGGGTATCATAAATCGCGCTAGTGTCTAAATCAGTAGACAGGGCGGCTGTTGCCATAGCCTGTGAGACGCTTGCGCCGTCCATTGTAAGCGTCATTTTAATGTCGCCGCCAGCTAACACTTGAGCTAAAGCGTTACCTGATAAATCAGTTTCAAGACTAACGGTAAGATCACCAGCGGCATTTGTAATAGCCGCCGATGCACCGCTGATAGGCATAATTGCGGTTATGTTTCCTGTTCCTGAAACGCTGGCAGTGGCCGCGCCGGATATAGGCACATCAATAAATAACTGCCCGGTTGCGCTTGCCGTGCTTTGACTGGCACCTGCTAACGCCCCACCTGCCAAGCTGGTTAAATCGCCTGCCGCTATTGAACCTGATATAGACGCGCCTGATAATGGCTGATCCATTACCATGCCAGCACTAGCTAATGCGCTTGATAACGACGCGCCTGATAGCGTCATGGTCATAGTGATAGCGCCGGATGCAACGGCTTGTGCAATTGCTGCGCCTGATAATCCTGCGCCACCGTCTAAGCTACCTGATGCTGATGATTGCGCGGCTCCTGATCCTGATAATGCTTGCTCCATCAACAACTGACCAACACCAACAGAGCTTGCAATGGCATCGCCAGCAATAATCATATTTAGCGTTAATTGACCGCCTGCAATTGTGCTTGATGCGGAAGCGCCTGACAATGATAGTATGCTTGTTATTGCGCCTGTTGCTACGCTCGCCGCTTGCGCGCTACCAGCCAAATCAATGGAGCTGTTTAAGCCACCCGTCGCTATAGTCGATGATACAGAGGCGCCAGCTATCGCTATTTGGCTGGTAATTGTCCCGCTGGCGCTGGCTGTTGATACAGACGCACTAGATAAATCTACTTCCGATGCGCCTTGAAAATATAAATTATTTTGATGTGTTGATAGTAACTGCCAAGGATTGTCTTTTAACTGATTTACATACTGAGACTTATCTAAACCAAAAAAGGCTGCATAAGCTATTTGACCGTTAAAGCCAGCCGAAGCATATGATCCTGGCATACCTAATCTTAGTGCCGTCCCTGTGGCTTGTTGTGCGCTAGACGCAGAACCCGTGCCAACTAAGACACCATCGACATACAATTTCGCTGTAAAATTTGAGCCGCCTGAAAATACAGCGAGTATGTCATGCCATCCCAAAGATGATGATCCGCCCGATATTTGCGACCCTATTGTATAATCTGACTTAAAACCCACTAGCGTGAATGTTCCAGATGCTAATGAAGCTAGATAAAACGACAGGTTATCTGCAGATGTATTATGATCTCCAATAATAGTCTGATCAGTTAGAGTTGTGACTTTAACTTTACATGCTATCGACCACGGTTTAGTCTGGTCAAGGATCGACTGGATGCCGGAGGCCGCACCTATATCAATAGGTGATGATGTTTCGTTGCAGTCATAACTATAACCGTATTCGTCAACCGCTAAACTTGCACTACCAGTGTATGTGACAAACTTATTTAGTACGGATGTATACTGTGTTGCTGGATTGACAAACGCAACTAAGCCATCAGAGATAGGGCTATCACTGATACGCAGTAGTGATTGTGGCTGCTGTGTTAATATCCGTTTTGGAGGGACATAGATAGTCACAACTTATCCCATTGATGTTATTTCAGATGCATACGCCTCAACAGTACAGCTATTTGTCGTGTTACCGGTAAACTCAACCTCTACACTCATAATCTCAGGGCCAAACGTATAACTCCATTCGCCTACTGTACCTGATACAACACCGTTTCCAACTCGATATACAGTTTTCCAGTCTGTACCGGCTGAACCGGCGGCTGGCATTGTGGCGTTGTGAGATATAAGTATCCGCGCTTCGCATTGTGCGCCTAGTGTCCCTCCATTAGTTATTTTCATGGTAATGATGCCACCTAGTGCAGTCTGCAAATCGAGCCTGCCTCTGGTTGTGGAACTGGCGCTATTTGTGGCAGAGGCAACAATTGTTCGGGCATTTTTTACCGCGGTAGCCATAACTATCTCCTGGTTCCGTCGTCATTATAAATCGATGTTGCCAAATCTTGCAGAGATACAACTATACTTAACTGTTCTGCGCGAGACACTAGATTTTTGCCTAAGCTTAAAATAGTTAACTTATGGGTTTCGGTAAAATCTGGAATCAATGTTTCGGCCACCAACGCATCCAGCACTTGGACAACCCGCCCATAAATCAACTCATTAAACAAGTCGAATCCGGAGTCCTTGAAATCTTCCAACGCTAAATTAAACTCTTTGGCAGATATAGCGCTTGATTCTAATATCGCCAGCCTTAGCCCGACTAATGATATGTATTGCTTTATATCATGTACCCGCAGATTGCCAAATACCTCTATATCTTTACGATCAAAGATAGCCTTAATTGCCATCAAATCAGTCGACTGTTCAGCTAACAATACCGTAAATTCTGACGCCAGCGGCCCCTCTATTAATTCGTCAGTTAAATCAATCATGAGTAACGCCTGTTTTAAACAATATGGCAGTTCCGCTCAAAGGTATTACTTTAGATGCTTTTAGTTCCACAATATCAGGAGCCATAGCGCAACCTGCCAGCCAGATTAACATAATAAATAATAGCTTTCTCATTATATTAGTTAGAGTCAATCTGAATTGTTAGGGCATCAATAGCAAACGATGCTGTGGCGCCTGCGGTAATTGTCCTGTTTGCTGTTAATGCAGCACAAATTATGATATTCCCAGCGCCGGATGCGCTATCGATAATGCCCCAATGGGATGCGGTCGCCCAATCTGCGGTTGCGGTAGGGAATGTAACGGCGGCGGCATTGCTAATGGTTGCGTTAGTTCCTGAGCTTGCGCCAGTAGTAGTACCATGCGTGCCTTTCCATGATGCAGTTGCCCTTGTCACACCTACGCGCGCATAACTGCCTCCGGTTAATTCTGTGCCGGTTGCAGAGTCAGAACATGCCGTCGATGATAGAAAAACGTAATATGAAGCAGGGGAGGATTCCGAAAACGCAGTGTTTCTGAACAACACGTCAGCTACTTTGTTTTCCGCATAATCAGACAAGCCTAGCGCTGATGCAGAAAAGGATGCGGCAAACAACAATGGTAATAGTAAGTATCTTGTTATTTTTTTCATTTTTTATCTCTTTTTAAAAATTGAATGGTTAAAATTCGTCACTGTCAAAGCTTTGTGTACCTTCCACATAATCAACACCGCTGGCCTCTGTTGTCGCAATATCTCCGCTAGTATCTGGTGCTATAGTAATCTGCCCCTTTGCTACCATTTGTAGGTATTTAATCGCGTTGTTATAGCGGGTTTCTACCTGCGATACCACTTGATCATCAAACAGATAATATCGAGCAATATCGCAAGCAATGCGCACAAGATTAGCAGGAATAGTCACTAATGGTAGCGGATATGCAGTCAAATAGCTGTTAATGTCTGCATCGGCATCGGTTATCGCCTGAGTTAGTACAGTGTCATTAATAACACCTAAATTATTTTCGTCTGTTAACTGGATAAGTTCAGCCTCGCCGAATCTATCAATCAGGTTTTGCTTTGTGCAGTAGGCCATTTATTAGGCGCTCGTCTTGCGCTAGTATTATTATTGGGTTATGTAGGTACGATTAAATAATCGTACCTACTGCCATAAAGTCATCATACCGTTCATCGTCGATCAATCCGGCTGCTCTTTTTACAACTATATAATCAAGCAGGTCTAAAAAGTCCTGTGTTTGCCACGATCCAGCCGTTCCGCTTGTATCAATATTATGACAATAAAAAACAATTGAACATCCCCACAATATCGCGGTATCTATTGACGCCTTAGCTTGTGCTAATGTAGTGACAGATACATTCAAATCTACGGAAAAAATATTCATGGGGTTATAACATCCATCATTAAAATAATGATAGCCGTTACGCGTACCTCTCATGCCAAGTAATCCTTGATTCATCGCTTCCTGCTGCATGAGCGCGTGATCTTCTGGAGCATAAATACCTTGCGGCCATGCCCCATAAATACAATCAGATAGACCTAGCGTCTTTAGTGAGTCGATAGCTCTGGCTATTTCTACAGCGGGATTAGCGTGCCAAGCATTAACGCCCTGCTCGTTTAAATGTCTGCCGTGCACGCCGATATAGTGATTATTATCTGCGTTAATTTCTTTTGCTTGGGCTAGTGTAATATAGCCACTGTTACCCAATGCTTCACCCTCCAGAAAATGCGTTCCGCGGAGGCGACGCTTTTGTAACTCTTTAAAAAATACTGTGTAGCTTGTTGTATAACCATCATCAACCGTTAGCACAACCTTTGGGCGCTCTTTTCTGCCGTGCTGAAACGAGTCAAACCATATTTGTCTATTGACAGTTGTACTACCAGGTATGGTCGCTCTATAGCTAACAATTGGGTTTGCAAAATCGACCGCATTAGTGCCATTTTGCACAAAGTTTGCCGCAAATGGCGCGTTACCAGTAGGATGTTTGTCAATAGCTAGCGTGTTCCAACCCTGTGTAATTTTACCTGCCATTACAGCGTAAGAGCGGTTAGTAGCAAGCATACCCGCGCCATTAGAAATCCATATCTCAAGCGCCATATCTGACACAGTTAAATCAATGTAATCAACATAAAACGTGACGATTAGGGGCACGTCCATGTCTGACCAATCTAATGACTTAGTGCCTGATGTGATTTTAACCTCACCAAAAGGCGTATGCGCAGGTATATCCATCAGCAATGTTGATGTTCCTGTTTTATACCTGCCCGTAGTGTCTTGAGTAACCGTGCCGTTAACTTGGACTAGCGAATAATCGGCCAAAACGTCGGTTGTGTCTATATAGCCAGACGGTATAGGCATGTGTGATCTTGGGATATAGCTCCCTTTAAAAGACCACTTATAACCATCACTATAACCAATAACGCCAATATCATTAAACCAAGCCTGCCCTCTGCCAAACTCGGCTGCTGTCGGCTTGGTTGTCCAAGTTAGCGTGGAATTTGCCACTGGATTCCATCCATCTCCGTCTGACCAGTATTGACGACCATCTACAATAATATGACCTTTGCCATAATTTTCAGCGGTTACACCTTCCGAAGTAACCTCTGACCAGCTGTCAAAAACCCACGCATCCCTCGTAGCTCTTAAAGGACTTTTCATAATTCACCAGCCTCTTTTAATGCCTTGGCTTTGCGCGGCTTTTCCTGCTCTAGCTCTGGCTCTGGCTCATCAGACTCAATAACAACATAATCCCCAACAGGCACAGACCTGGACATCTCGCCGTAAACCTCTAAAGTCTCGCCAGCCTTAAATTCGATGTCTTTGGTAACTAATGCCGAGCCTGGCCAGCCAGAAAATAGGCTGTGCTGCCTGGCTTCATGCTGCTCCTGACTTAGCACCAGCCTGGTGCCAGCCGGGACTACTATTCTTTTTAAGGCTTTAATAATCATCCCGGCTTATCCTTATATCAATGTAGTTAATACGGCGCGTTGCCAGTAACCATAACCAACGTTACGCATGGCTTTAACGCCATAACGATGCACGTCGTTGTTAAATTCCAACTCTGAGCCTTCGGCAATTGCCGCCACTTTGATAGATTCTTCTTCTTGACGGATAAATGCTGCTGTCGGTCCATCCGCTCTAAAAAGTGCAAACTTGGTAGTCCATGTCAAACGAGCATTGACTTCGAGACGGTATCTAAAGCCACCCAAAGACCCAAGAGCCTGGATGCGGTTAGAGTCCTGAGCAATGATAGTCGCTCCCAATGCTGCCGCAGTAGCGGACAAGAAAGCCACTGGAATCTGCACGATAAACTCACGTGCATTTTCGTTCATCGGTTCGCCTTGGTTATCCTTAAAGCCTAGCAATTGCTCGGTAGCTTTAAGGATAGCGCTCTGCATTTCTGCGGCGGTCGGTGCGGTGGTCGTAGTTACGTCATAGGTGATATCGTTAGACTGGGAGCCGGAATCGTCTTCAACGTGGTCAGTATCAAAAAAGTATTGTCCGTCATAGCATACTGTAGATTCAGCATTGATAATCAACGTTGACAACAGACTAGCCCAATGCGAGTTTGCACGTTGAGCAAGCTCGTTAATACGCACATCGATCTGGCCGGTTTTATCGCGTCGAATCCAGTCAACAGGGATTTCAAGAGTTGCCTCAAATTTCTTGTTAGCAATAGTGATTGAACTTTCGCTTAATCCCTTGGCATGGCGAGCGCCGATCCACTCGCGCATTGCTGGAGATTGCCCCAACCATGCGTAGGTTTCAGATTCTTGATCTGAGTTAAACAGCATCGATACGCCTGGAACCCAAGTGTTGCCAATGTCCTGCTCAAGAGCGCGGTAAAATTTGCCGATAATAGCGCGGCTGGTGATTAAATTTGCCATTGTGTTAAATCCTTAAATTGATCTGAGAGAGACGGCTTCGAAAAATACTTCGACCTGTGTGCCGCTGATATAACGAGCTACTTTGCCGATGGCTGTATTACTTGTCAAAGTGAGCGTAAAGGTGTCATCGTCTGAAGCATAAACAGTCGAGCCTTCATCCGTTACAGCTGTAACGCCGGTAACTGCTAAAATGATCGTGCCACGTGCGCGTACATGCGCATTTACAGCACCAGCGGCGCCAGTAGCGTTATCCGCTCTCTTGAGTGCAAATCCAGCAAACGGGTCGGCTGCTACCAACGGGCGGAAATATCCTGAGCCGTTTTCGCCAACTGCCGCGCCTTCGTAAATAATATCTGATGCAATCATTGGCACATCGCTATCATACTCGGCACCGTGTACCGCATAGGTTCTTGGTTTATCTACTGCTAAAGTTGCCATCTGTTACCCCTTAATTTTAACTAGACCGTTGTTTTCAGCTTTGGCAAAAGCAACGTATGTATCAAATTCACCAAATTCAGCGCGTAACTCTGCACTTGAGTTCCATTTTTGTTTGTGTTGTGCGCTGGATGCGTCGCTTCCGGTCAGGTCAATATTGCCAGTTTCTTGTGACACTTCGCTAAATTCAATCTGTTTCGGCAAGCCCTTAAACAGCTCTTTTACGGAATCAATCAAAGGTTTCTTGCTGTCGCCTTCGCCAAATTCGACAACCTGCTCTTGACTAGCCAAGAAGTCAAGTGTTGCCACGGTAACATCTTTCTGAGCAGGTAGCAATGTGCCGGCTTTAACCAGAGATTCAGCGTAAGCTAGGTTATCCGCGTGGATGCTTGCCGTTTTACGGGCTTTTTCAGCCTCTGCAAAGTCGGCCTGTTGTTGTTTCAAAAGCTTGTTTTCAGCTTCCAGCGCTTCTAATCGCGCCTGATCTTCTGGGGTCATGGTATTTTCCTGGTAGTTAATAGGTTGTGATTCTTCCGGTTTTGCAAGCTCTTCCTGTGCGCTTTGTTCAAGCTGCCCAACAGATTCGCCTGGGATGGTTTCGTCTGCAACGGCAATGCCAAATTTTGAGATAAAAAACTCGCGTAAATTGCGCCATAGAGTAGCGTTAGTCATGTCATCCCAATCGGAAAACTCGATGCACTCGTCGGATTCCGAAAACTCAACAGGCTTTAGTCCCTTAACTGCTGGCGGCTGTGCGCCTAAAAAGCCCACGTGCCGCAAATAATAAACACCCGGCACGGGGTTAGTTGGAGCATCCGGCGTGTAGAAACTTGCAGATATTTTTTTGTAACGCCCGGCCTGAACAAGTTCTGAAAATGCCTCGTCTACCTGGTGTGGCTCGGCTTCGAGTCCGTCGGCAAAGCTTAGGGACTTGACCCAACCATAGGCTGGCGCGTCGGCTTTTGGATGCCCAACCACGATAGGTGCCTCATGAAGCGCCGGATTATAGGCACTGGCCGAAGCTTGAAGGTCTGACTCTGAGAAGTCCATTGTCGCGCCGCTCATCGCAGTGTGACTTCCGGCTTTGAAAATCTGGATTTTTTTATTCATGACTACAGATTCTACGCAGTTGTTGGTTTATGTGATTATGACGTGCTTCTTAATGCTATAAAGAGCTTTCTAAATGCTCGCGGATAATATCCAGGATATTGGCTTCGTCTTCGTTTGATATGCCAAAAAATGGCCGTGCTGGAATGTCGCCCCATAAATGTGGAAACTCGGCTTTAGTGCCGCCAAATTGCTGCATGGCTGCATATTCCATCGGGCTATAGATTTCCACGGCATCATTGCCGATCATGCGCGTATTGATAGAGTCCCCAAGCTGCCCGGTGGTGCCTGTCAATGGCTTGCTGTGCCCTTTCCGCTCGATTGTAACCGTGCTATTGGGCGCCCATCGCTGGCCGTCCGGTGCTGTCTGACTAACAAACCGCTTATGTGTAGACTCTTTCAGTTCTTCGCCAATCGATCGTAAAGCGGGTGATAGATTACCTACTGCACGCTGCAATCCACCAAGCGCTGCCTGTATTCTGCGTCCGTCAAATTCAACTTCAATCATGTTGGCTGTGCTTGCGCTTCTCGACGTTAAAAGTAACGCTCCATACTCCGTCTAGCAAATATGCGCCGGTTGCTACCTCATCATCTGCGCTTGACATCGTATGTGGTGCTGAGTTTAAAGAAGTTCCTGCGGCATTATAGATAACATGTATTGGTGTCAATGTGAATTCATTGGCTAGTCCGTTTTTATTATCAACAGGAGTTAGTACGTCAGCATCGGCATCAATGGTATTTAACAGGGTTATAAGGTCTTTTGCTTTCATTATTTCAATCTCACTTTGTATTTGACGGGTCGTCTTTGATTATTTTCGCTATCTCGGCTAAAAAAGCATCGGCTAATACGGATGGCAAGCTCGCCACCTTATTATCAACAAACTGTTGCATCTGCTTTGCAATAGATTTACCTTGGGAATAATCCCACCCATAATCAACGCCATTCGGTAGCGTGTGCTTTACACCGTTTCTGTCTTCCACCGTGTAAGTTCCATCGTTCGGCGCTGCATCGCCATTGTATTCTTTTGCTCTGACTGCTGCGACACGGCACCGGCACCCAAAGCCGTTCGGGGGGAAATGGCTTTGCCACCACGGGTCATCATAGCGCAACACTACCGGTTTATCACCCCAGGCTTTGTGTTGTGGCCTTGGGTGAGCCACAGTGTCATTATGCACGTATTTCCAGTAAGGGCGGCTCTTCAGTAGGTCAGGGTTAGTTAACTCACCATAGCGCCCGGCTGCGTAACTGGCACGCAAATTAGTATTATAAATAACCCGCGCGCGCCAGTCCCTACCCGGCAATGTGTCGCTCCCTGTCCAGCCTTCCCATCCGTGCTTTTGCACAATCGCTTCGAAATTCTCTTTAAACCATCCAATGCTTTTACCATCCTGTGCGGCTTTATTGACTGCTGTGTGCAGGTCATTAAGCAAGTCTGCCTTAGCCGCTCCTGCAACTGTAAAGGCGCGGTCATGTGCGGCTTTCAGTATGTCGTCCCATTTATCAGTAGGAATATTAAGTTTTTGCTTTAAAAATTCTACCTGCTCATCAAACGGCTGATTGAATTTACCGTCGCCACGCGAGTTAAACGCTATCTGTGTGGGGCTTAGTTTTAGTGGCATAAAAATTCACTCACCGAATATCTCGTCAAGATCGAGACTCCATAACGTCTCATGTTCGCCTATCCCGACTACACTGGCATACGGCATTTTGCGGCCATTAGCTCTCTGCATTTGCACATATTTTGCACCTTTTTCATAGAGCGTTTTCAATATTCTCAGCCACTGCCCTCTATTCATTTCGCCGTGCGCGCCGAATAAAAACACCGTGTTATCTGACAACCAATTGACTGATATGACCAGGATATAATCATCACGTTTAGCATAGCTATAGCCATCACGATAACAACGTATCAACCCTGATACAGGGCTATAATGGATATTATTCACTGGTAACATCATAACGCCCTGACAAATCCGCCGCTGCAAATGCCAGCGTCATCACGTTAGTTAGCTGCTCGCTATCTAAATCTGCATAACTAGCCAGCAAGTCATCGCGTAAGGCTTCCAAGCTGTCTGCGCTGTCTACTTTTGCGCGTATGGTGTCCACCCAATTTTTAATTGAGTTGCCAGCGGCTGCGGCCAGTATATCGGTTTGCGCTGATACTGGCGTAGGGTCAATGTCAGTTACTACAGGCTCGGCAAATTGCGCTGGTTTGTCAGTTATGACTGGTTCAGTCTTGTCTGTAGTCGGCTGCAAGGATTCTTCATATTCGCCTTCATACTTATCTTGGATATATTTCAGCGTCGGCTTATAGCCCATGTCAAAGATTACTTTATCTTTATCGGCACACGCTTTTAAATCTTCTTCCTGCTCAACATTACGCCATACTTTTGGCGGTGCCACATTGTCACCATCGTTATAATAGGTTAACCACTTAGCAACTGTGCGGTTAAACGATCCACACACTAAGTCTGCATCAGCTTTTATCAAGTCTTCTCTGACTTCGCCAGCATTGTCCTCACCTCCCAATCTACCTGGTGTTGAATCTGCCCCGGCTGAATGCCCTATATACACTTTGCTGATAGCCGCGTTCATACGGTCAACAAGGGCAGTATAGTCGGCGGTGCCGGAGCGGGTAGCCTCAAGGAGTTCTACTTGCATTCCTTCAGGTATTCTGATTGCTGTGCTGCTCTGGATCGCGCTTAACGCTTTTAACAGGCGTTCTTTTTCTGCGTCGGATGATGATATTGGATAGGTTCCGATTGCTGTCGGCTGCCCAAATTTTTCAAGGAATTGCAGCCAGAATTTAATGCCATTTTTTTTAAACCACACAGGCCAATAAAGGTAATGCCCAAGGCCAAGCCCATACGGGTCATCATCGTGGTCTGCACCGCACGCAAAAGCCCAAAATTTAGCAGGTGGCAGCGCCTCGCCCATTGAGTAATCACTAGGGGTAATCAATCGCAACTCACCAGACGGCAAAAAACCAAAGCGGCTGCGGTTACGGACTTTAATATCTGACAATGTAATTTCTGATCCATCCGTCTGCCACATGCACTCAGCAACCGAGTATCCATATAGTACCGCAGATAGCATCTTTTGTGTTTTGTCGTCCCAAGCCAAACGCTCAAGTAATACCTGTAATCTATCAGCGGCTTTCTTCGCTTTGCGGCTGCTATCGCCAGGATCAACGCCCCACTCTTTCGAGATTAAGGCTAGCTCGCGCTGCTGGCGGCATGTCTTAACTTGGTCGTCTCTAGCCAGCTCTTCATAGATTGTATAATCACCGCTTCCGCGCGTCTCTAGCACCGTATCACTGGCGCTCATGATTAAATTATCTGGGATCCATCCGCGCGTTATGTCTCTTCCGTTTTTTACTGTGGCAATCTCGGCCATGCTTGGCTTGGCGCCTAAAGACTGCTCCTCTGCATAATTAACGCTTGGTACAATAATCTTTTTAAATCTGTCAATTAGACTCATCTCACCAGCCTTTTAGGTTGTTTGTGTTGGCAATGGTATCAATACTGCCGTGTGTTCTTTGTTCTGTTTCGTTGATCACTCTAGACCCAACCGCTTTAAATTCTATTTCTCCGATAGGCGTCAGGTCGTTAAACGCATCAGCGCAAGCATCCACTTGGTCATCGTGCGCGCCATTAGGGAATGCCCTCATTTCGTCTATCAATGCAGCTATCCAGGCACCACGCAACGCAGACACGTTGCCTATGTTTACCTGTGCAGCAAATGGACCGGCTCTTGTTTCCTTGTCGCCTGTAACGGGTAATGCTTCCGCTTTAAACCCTGCAAGCATATTTACAAACCGTGCGGCCTGGGATTTTCCGGCCTGTCCTGGGTCTTGGGGCAGCCTGATTTTGCATGTTGCTCCATCACGTTTAGCGGTATTAAGTATAACAGCCTCTACTTCGTGCGGAGCTCCACGCATCCGCACTACATCGACAATGTACCAACGATATTTATCACGGGTCATCTTGATACCTACCGTCCAGTCACCTTTCGATGTGGCGGCTAAATCCCAAGCCCTAACATAACGATTACAGTCTGACGGTATCGCATCAACTAACTGCATCATATCAGGTTTAAATACCTCGCCATCAGCAAGCGTAGGATTTTGCTGATAAAGCGAATTCCAAGAAGATGGAAGCATACGCGCTCTCATCGACTTTAAAAATTCAAGGCTTTTATGCTCTTTAAAAAGTGGTTCATCAGCTTTTCTGTGAGCCTCATCATCCTCTGCGATTGCTGGATAGCGTAACACTTTGACTGTAGGATCAAGCTCTATCAGTCTCCCTACTGGGTCGTCAATATGCCATCGTGTCAGGATAATAAGCAACGCTCCGTCGTCAGCAAATCTAGTGCTAAAATCATCAGTGAACCAATCCCATACTGAGCTCCTTATCGTCTCACTATTAGCATCTGAACGGCCTCGAATAGGGTCATCTATGACCCCTATATCAAGGCTTTCTCCTGTAACAGAACCTCGCACCGTTGTATTTCTGAAATATCCTGTCTTATCTGCATACTCAAAATAATCTTGTGTAACCTGTCCACCTAAACGTGTTCCAAAAACACGTTTATATTTTTCAGAAGCCATAATACGTCTAATCCTAAGATTCGCTCTAACTCCAAGTCTATCTGAAAAAGAAGCATATATAATCTTTGTATCTGGTGACTTACCAGCTACCCACGCCAGCCAGTCTATAACTGCTGTACTCTTTCCGTGTTGAGGCGGTGCTTGTATAACAAGCTTAGGCCTAAGCCCGGCTTGATAGTCTTCAAAAAATGTTTGTAGCTCGTTGGCTATCTCCCTAGGCCACCATGATCGTTTTAATTTCGGGTCCATGTACTGTCTAAAACACCAGAACGATTCCCTAGACTGATCTGCTCTTAACGCATCGACAATACTCATTCATCAAGCTTTACTTTGTCTGGGTCTATACCTGCATCTATTAGTTGCTGCTCTATTTCCGCTCTAGTTAATATCAGTGTTTTAGGTGTCATGCTGCCATCACTGCTAGTATGGTCTACTTTTTTATCTGTAACAATTGTTTCCTTCCATCCCATTTGTGTTTTACTCCACCAAATAGCCGCGCTGGTGTCGCCAGCAACTGCTTTCTGGAATAGCGTCTGTCCTACTTTGCTATTAGCTTTTGCTTTACCTTGCGTAAGTTCTTTTTTAAAGTGCTTTGCGAGGGTATCATCGTCTATACCATCCCTGACTAGAGCTGCAATATGCGGTAATGGGACGCCATAGCCGCTCATTGACTCAACTAGTTTTCTCTCTTCGTCCGTTGGTTTAAATGATGGTCTTGCCATATCAGTCTTTTATAACACCGAAAAATAAATCATTTATCAAGTTTTCATAGAAAGTCAATTCTTTATCTATTAATTTCTGCACGGTTAACCTTGTCGTTAAGTTTATCTTCTATTTTATCAAGCTTTTTAAACAACGCAGAAGCAAGCTCCCTGTATATCCTGTCTACATGATCCCTGGTCGCATAATTACCAGCAACTAGAATTTCAATATTTGCTGTTTTTTCAGTAAGCTTTTCCTGAGCATTTTGCAGACCTTTTATTTCGTCCCAAACAACTTTTAAAACGGCGCCGGCTAAAATTCCAAACAGACCGAAAAACCAGTTTAAAATTTCCTGGTTTATCATAGTCCAGCCTTTTTGGATGTAATCACGGTCAGCACGCTATTCGCTATTGTCAGAAATGCAACAATACCAGCGCCCATTGTTTGCATTAGCTCTTCACTGATATGAAAATCATACCCATAAATAGCGGCTATAGATGACACCGCAACCAGAAGCGTAGTGACATTATTAGCCTTCAACTGAACAGATTTCCATAGAGCCGGATTATCGATCTCTGAGCCTTTTTTAAAAAGGTTAAAAATATTTTGTAATGTCATGGTGTACACCTATTTGATGATATTTTTTGTCGCCTCTCATTATAAATAATAAATATAGTCTAAAGCTTGAGAATTGCTTCCTAACCGTCAAACATATCTTGCTGATTGCATAGTTTTACATTATTGCATATACGATTAACCTGCCTCTCTGTAATCCCATACTGTAGCGCGATGCTTGATTGCATCATTCCACCAGCAAAATCTCGTAATATTTGCTGATTACGAAGCTCTCGTATAGCAGCTGCTGCTCTTGGGATCTGAATAACCTCATTACCGTAAATCTCGCACAACTTTTTAAATGCGTCAAACCCAAGCAATTCAGCAAGTTTATGCGTCATCGTTGGGGTTTTTGGTATGCGAACGTGAACGCCAGGATAATTAAGCAATAGCGTCATTGCTACCGTCTGACCACAATTATCTGCTATTTCTAGCATCATGCGAGGTATTAGATTATCTGGATAATCAAATAATTCCATTGCAAACTAATATTTAACTGTCCTTTCTTTGCATCTAAGCGACCCAAAATCCTTGTTACTGAATGAGCAAAAATGCGCAACTCCGTTACATTCTGCTTGATACGTCCTCAGTCCGTCAAGAACCCATTGTGAATTCTCATTGCTTATTTTTATAATTTCAGGTGGGCATCCTATTTCACCCGACGCCATACGCTGAAAACCTGTTGTTGCCGAGCAAGCAGACAGGCTGATCAATGTTAATGCTATTAATAATTTCTTCATTTTAGTGTACCTTTTTTGATTCAATTATGAAAATTTTTGCTTTATAGCCAAGCTGATGCTCAATTTGCTTGATGCAATCCTTTGCATTAATCCCGCGAGTAATAAACATCATCTGTGTTTTTGCTTCAATCATTTTGTATTGTTTCATTTTCTTATCCTCGTTTAAAGCCGTCCATGGCTATATTGTTATTAATTATTATCCGCGGACATCGATAACTTCGAAATCGCCATCAATTATTAGGCCGTCAACTGTTCCAAATGCTTGGCTGTAGGTTAATCCATACTCATCAGTGTCATAACCAATTTCATCAAATTTAGCTTCGATTGATTTGTTATCATCGCCTTTTATTTCCGCGACAACTTCTTTTGTTTCAACGTTGTAAATATATGCTTTCATTTTCTTATCCTCGGTTAGTTTGTGTGAAAACGTCTTTGTTTCGACGTTGGATATATTAAATCACACAACTAACCTTTTGTAAAGTATTTTTTTACAATGCAATGAAATTATTTACCGTGACATTGAGCGCCTGCTTCAAAACGCCGTCACGTGATGTGTACTCAACTAGCCTTAAGGCACCTATCACGCTGATAGCGGCGTTTTTTTCTAAAAGTGATACCGTAGCAGCCAATTCACCAAAACAAGCTGCCTGTACATACTCAGCGCGGTTTTCTTTCTCAATCCAAACGCCAATTGTGCAGTTATAAACGCTATTGCCATTGGATAATGGTTTCAACTCGCCAACGCGAGCTATTTTTCCATCAATTTTCGCTGTTATTGTCATGATATTTCCTGCTTGTGTATTAAGTTGTTATGCACAGTGTATAACGAGTATACACAGCCTTAAGCCACGCCAGCCGTGGCTTACAGCCATTTGTGTATAATGTGTATAGTACACCTTTGTGTGCGTGTGTGAGAGTAAAAATTTCATTAGATGTCCATATAAAAAAGAAAGAAAGAAAGAAAGAATACATATAATACTATACACTATACACATATACTATATAAACCCTTATATTCCGTGGCTTAAGCCTGTGTATAGTCACTATACACAGGCTATGCACACTTTACACACGATAGTATTTCTTACCGTCCTCAACTTCTAATTGCAGTAGATTAAGTTTAACCATTTCAATAAGTACTCGCCTTATCTCAGCGTATTTATCGCCCTTAAAATCTCTAAACGGTAATGTTGCTCTCTTTGATAATATAATATTTCTCTCATCCCTTCGACGTGGATTTTCAGCGAATAAAGTCAATATTGACTCATACGCTGCTTTATCGCCAGTTATCCCAACATTCTCACAAGTTTGATGCCACGATTTAACCAACTCTGCGCAAATATGTAGTGCGGATAAAATATGTTTGTCGTCTATTATTGGATTTAAAACCACACTGGACTCAAAAACATGCAAATTAGCCGCTATTTTCATAACCTGCGCGTCGATTTTTGCAATCATGCCACGTAGCCCTGCTATTGCGTATTTCTCGCCGTCAGCAATCATAGGCTCAAGAAATTGACGGAACTTTTTTATCAGCTCCCATGACTCTGTTGAAATTGACAAACAGTTAATGTCATCATAGTCAACTTGCTCATGTAATACCTGCTCAAAGCTTGAACATTTCTTGTCATAGTCAAGCCATATCGAACTATCATGACGGTTTTGCTTTCCAACAATATCTCGTTTACCTAAAAACGTTTCCTCGGCAAGAAACAAAAACCTTTCTGCCAACCCGGTTCCGTTGGAACTGCTTAAAATAGTATGTGACGTGCCATCTTGAGCAAAGCACACCAATCCGCCAACAACAGTACCAACGTGTCCGCCGCGAGTTACCCTGGATGACGACATAAAGCCGCCGTCAAAGCCATGCAATACCGCGTCGTTATTTGATTTTGAACCAGCACCCTTATACATTCCCCCGATTAGTGAATCTATGGCCCCCTGCTCGGCTGAAACAACGCTAAAAAAACCGTTGTTCTGTCCGGTTATTATTTCAAGAGCCTCTGGTGTTGTGTTGTTTATAAACAACGACCTTGATATGTTATTTATGCGTGATTTTAAATCGTCTTTGTCTCTCTGTTTTGCAGCCTCGTCTTCTTCAAGGTCTTTTAATTCCTCTATTAGTGAGTTTTTTATTTTCTTGATTAGCCCAAAAAAAGGCTTTTGAAAAACGGTTAGACACCTTGATTTTGCGGTCCCACTTGGCTGCTCTCCGATGACATAAAGTGAAATTGGAAGCTTTCCATAATGCTCATAATTTACGGCGTATTTTCTACAAGAAACTGTGCTGAAAACGCCTAAACCACACATCATGACTGTGCTTATTGGAAGGTCACATTCATAAGCTGTTTGTTCAGAAAGGCGGTAAAGAAGGCTGTTTTTGTCGATGTGTTTTGTTAGGTCTAATGATTTTAGTGGCGTATGGTCGTCTAGAATAGAATTATAATTAGAATCAGGAGGCCTTCTTTTTTCAAAATCATCAAATTTACTCATGTTCTAGCGCCCCAAATATAAATTATTTGGCGCTTTATTGCTTTCCTTCTTTCAGTATGTCCGAATTTGTCCAAAAGCTCATCGATTGATTGTGTCTCCAATAAAAGCTTTTCTTTTCTTAAATAAATAACTATTTCCCTTGCAGATTTATTAATTTTTTTATGTCTATTCATAAATTTCCTTTAATGCAAAAAAAAACATCTATAAACAACCGAGCAGGGTCGAATATAGATGTTTCTGTATAAAGCCAATAAGATTAATGCCTGCTCACACGATTCTTATAAACTCATGCTTATTATATCATTAAAATCCATGCCTACAACATCCGGCATAATGTAACTGCATCCAATCGCCAAACATGCTTCTTTAGCCTTACGCTCACCGACTCCTGACTCGTCGTTATCTGCTGCGATAATGATTTCATTGCCTCTATATATCTCAGCAATGCTTTTAGCGACTGCCGGCAAATTACCGGCGTTAAATGCTACAACAACAGTGCATCCATAATGCTCATGTATACTAGCTCCAGTGGCGTATCCCTCGCATATTATGATAGTGTCTGACTCTCCCTCTATCATAAAAAAACATCCCGTAATCTCGGCGCCTGTCATAAATTTTTTTGTCCCGTCAGCATAAATACGCTGCAGGTTAACAAGTGCACCAAAACGGTTATAAATTGGTACTAAAAGTATACCGTTTGTGGCAGCTTTTAGGCCATACGACTTAACACGTTTTTTTGTTAAATAGGTGTGCGATATACATTCATTAGCTAAGCTCCAAATATTTTGTGAAAAAACTGCAGCTTCAGAGCGTTTTATTCTTCGATTAATTTCTTCCTCTTTTTTGTGATTTTTTATCCTATCAATCTCCTCTTTTGAGTATATTTTTTTAACACCTTCTTTTTCTTTTTGCTTCCACTTGGCTTTAAAATCCTTGGACCAGTCACCAAATGCACCGGCCCAGTAATCACCGCCGTGAAGGATTACCCATCCACACGATTTATTTTTTATTTTAAAACGACGTAAAACTCCGTCTGGGAATATATCGCGCGGTGGCTCTATACCACAATCACGCATTGCATTTTTAAATTCTTCAATCATAATTCTATCCCGCTGTTGTTGGGTGATTCTACAGTAATAAGCATTGCAAGCTGAAAAATGCCGGCCGTCAGTATTGCAAAAATTACAAAAATTCTCAGTGTTTCGATTAGTGCTTTCATAGTTATTTCTCGATAAAAAAGTAAAACAATAGTTTACAAGCAGTCGTGTTAATTGTAAACTGTTGTCTACTAAATTTAACTATAGGACACGAAAATGAAAGCTAAAAAGTTACTAATAAAACTAGGTGCGTGCAGAGACGCTATTAACTGGGTAGGTAACAGAACAACAGAAGAAGCCTGGAATGAATGTCATCGAGGCGACTGGATGTTGTGGTTTTATTACAAGCAATACCCAGAAAATATAAGAGAGCTATATCTTGTAAAAGGTCATTGTGCTAATACAGTCAGGCATTTAATGAAAGATGAAAGAAGCCTCGCGGCTGTCGATGCAGCTATAGCTTATGGCATAGGTGAAATATCAAAAGAAGAGCTTTATGCTGCTTCTGCTGATGCTGCTGATGCTGCTTATGCTGCTGCTTATGCTGCTGCTTATGCTGCTTCTGCTGCTGCTGCTGATGCTGCTTATGCTGCTGCTTGTGCTGCTTATGCTGCTGCTGCTTATGCTGCTTATGCTTCTTATGACGATGATGCTGCTGAATCATATACTAATGGTACTAAACAAAGTCAAAAACAAACCGCCGATATATGCCGCAAATATTTAACCATAGGATAAAAAATGATAGATTTTCAGGAAAAAATTGACGATATAATTTACTTGTTAGAGTGCTCAACTTTTAGCGATGATTACAATGACGTTATAAAAAGTCTAAATAGAGCTAGAAATCTTTTGGATAACTTAATAGAGAGCATTGACTAATGACCATAGAACAATTTGCAAAATACTGGGAAATAGAAATTAAACGAGCACGATATATAGTCGCTCAAGAATCTGGTATAAAAAAATACTCAGGTAAATTTGTTTATCCATCTGAAGCAGTTATTGAGGCTCACAAAAAGCGTCTAGTATGCTTCCAGGAAAAGCAGCCAGATGAGATTGACTTTTACGAAATTAAGCACAAATATTGCCATCTCATGGGGTTTAATCTGCTCATAAAAGAATCAAAAAAGCCAGGATTTCCAAAGATTAAGCGGAAAATTAAAACCGTCGGAATGTCTCAACGGATATGGAACAAACAAGAAATAGACGACTATTTTAAGGATGTAAAACGCATAGATCGAAAGCGCAAGATGAACGCAAAAGTACCGGTGACAAAGATAAAAGGTTTAAAAGCAATGGTTATATTTTTCAATTCTGGTCAGTGTCACAGGCTAGGTGAAAATGTAAACCTGCAAGTCAAACATACTAGTTATTTTAATACGTTATGAAAAAATACACACAAAAACAGATACATGCGGCGCTAGAGAATTTAATTGCGTTTGGCTATATCAAATTGTCAGAAATAGACAAGGATATTATTGATTATAGGCTTGGTGTCAAATGACAAAATACACACTACGCCCATATCAACAAGAAGCCGTTGATTCAGCCGTTGAGCATATAAAAAAGTCACTAACTAGCCAGGTTTTGGTATTGCCAACGGCTGCAGGTAAAAGTTTGATAATTTCAGAAATAGCAAAAATTTATCACGAAATATCTGGCAAAAACGTACTTTGTCTAGCTCCGAGCGCATTGCTAGTAAAACAAAATCATGAAAAATACATAAGCTACGATGGATTGCGAGCGTCTATTTTTTGTGCGAGCCTTAATTCCAAATCAGTAAGGCATCCGGTAATATTTGCATCCCCGTTGAGCGTCAAAAACTCGGTTGAGAAGTTTAAAGACATTGGATTGATTATCCTGGATGAGTGTCATCTAATAACGGCAAGCGTAAAAAATATTATTGCTGAACTGACAGCACAAAACAGCAACTTGCGCGTATGTGGCGTTACAGCTACACCTATGCGCCTTGGAACCGGGTATATTTTCAAATCACATTACAAAAAAGGCTTTATCGATGAGGCAGTAAATCCATACTTTGATAAATGCACGTTTGAAGTGTCTGCAAAATATCTGTTAGAGCATGGTTATATAACCAGGCCGGTTGTTGGTAAAACTCAGTTGCATTACGAAACGGAAAAACTTGAATTAGATAAAAAAGGACAGTACACGGCTGAAAGTATCCACGAGGTTTACGAAGGTAAAGGGCGCCTAACGAGTGAGATAATAGCGGATATTGTCGAAACAACGTATCAATATAAAGGCGGTGTTTTAATATTTTGCTCAACAATACAGCACTGTCAGGAAGCACTAGAGTCATTGCCAAAAGGCATCAGTGCCATGGTTACCGGTGAGTCTAAAGACCGTAAAAAAATAGAGCGTCAATTCCTGCGCGGTGAAATAAAATACCTATGCAATGTGTCTACTCAGACAACTGGGTGCGACTACCCTCAAACGTTTTGCTGTGCTTTGCTGCGTAAATCTGAAAGTGTCGTATTACTCACTCAAATGATAGGCCGTGTTTTAAGACTGCATGAAGATAAGCCATTTGCCCTTATCCTGGACTATGCAGACAACATAAAAACGCATTTCCCTGATGGCGATGTTTTTAACCCGGTCGTAAGAGCAAGGGCATCAAGCGAAACAGAAACGCTAACCGCAATATGCCCTGAATGCAGCCACAAAAACGAATTTGCAGTAAGGCCTAATGATGCCGGGTACACTATAACTGAAAACGGGTATTTCTCATGGCCTGACACTGGTGATGTTGTTCTTGATCAAGAAAAGCGCCCAGTGCCGGCCCATTTTGGGCGCCGTTGTAAGGGAATTATAAAGCGTGTCGAGCGCTGCACCTACAAATGGACATTCAAAAAATGCGAAAAATGCGAGCATGAAAATGACATTGCAGCGCGTTATTGTGCTAAGTGCAAAGAAGAATTGATTGATCCGAACGCAAAACTTGAACTTGATAAACAAACAGCTGTTAAGCAAGCGGCTGAGAAGCCATTGATTGAGCCTGTTTTAAATATCGCTATTGAGGAAGACTTTGGGGGGGATAAGCGAATAAAAGTTGTAACTGTAGAGACAATATTAAGAAAAAAGATTCGTGAATTTTTAAGGGTAAGCAATGAAAAAGAGAGGGATAAATACCGGTATTACAGAGACAACAGAAAGCAGCTTGAAGATAAAAGTATTAAGTTTTACCGGCCAATGGGCAAAACATTTTATAAATTAATAGGTATTGAATAATGAAAACATGTAAGCGTGGGCATGAATGGGATAATGAAAATAATAGACAATGCAATTATTGTATGTCAATAGCACGAAAAAAATACCGAGAAGAAAATAGAGAAAAACAATTAGAAATTAATAAAAAATACAATGAAGAAAACAAAGAAAAAATATCAGCCAGAAAGAAAAAATACCGAGAAGAAAATAGAGAAAAACAATAAGAAATAAATAAAAAA
>Ga0265297_10002256_pt1 | contig 40211 bp, 48 predicted proteins | sample Munlanlwell13791_FD_192502 | JGI IMG/M metagenome (GOLD analysis project Ga0265297, IMG submission 192502) | Leachate microbial communities from a municipal landfill in Southern Ontario, Canada - Leachate well 137-91 | ecosystem: Engineered > Solid waste > Landfill > Unclassified | place...
CTATTTAATACTTAGATATCTTCTGAACTAGTCTCGAGGCTAACCTCGAACTATCCTAATCACAAAATATCAAAGGGATACAACAGTGTCAAGGGCCTTTTAGTAGGCTGATACTTGACACATCCTAATTATAGGTTATAATACTTCCATTAGCACTTTAAAAGGAAAATGGGTATGCTTTTTTTAGTTAATTTATATTCATATTCATTTTCCAGCACAGGGTAGGCATCGAAGTACTGTTCAACTAATACTTTATGGTTTCTAAACGACAGTTGAGCATTTGGTGCCTGCCCGTGCACGGGATACAAATTTCCTTGTACGGCAATCTTTGTTGTACAGAGCGCAAATTGATCACCTTTAAGGAGGCGAAGTGAGAGAATTTTTCGTAGGTTTTACCTAGCAAATATATTTTTTAACGACGACAGTATCCTACCTGAAAATCCCGAATCGCTAAAGTTATTGCTTTTTAAGCATAGCCATGCGATTCGGGATCAGATTTTTTCCCCTCTTTTTCTTCATCATTTCAACAAATTCCATTGCTTTTAAAAACTTGACTTTTTGTGTGGAAAAATTAAACTAAGAGTAGTATTGGCACCTAACATATGTTCGACAAAAGGAGGTTCAATGGATCATTTGTTCTTAGTCTAGTACCTGGGATTTTTATGTCGCTTGAGATTCTGTGTGGATGCCGCCTGCAACCCGGTGGGCCGAGAGGTGGCTTTCAAAGCCTGGAGTAAGTCTCTAGGTTTGAGCGAAACGTGTTGTTATCGCACCAGTTGATACTGCTCCAGGTGATTTTACCCCTTGAGAATTTGCTCTCTAGGAGGTGACTATGATTAGTAGTTTCATTGATTCTTTTGAGTGAAAGCGCCCGTAGTCTTCCAAAACCGCTGGAGTGATGGTGACCTGGTTAAATAATCCTTTGCTGCCAGTTGGCATCAATCACATCTAGACGGCGTGACCATGCTGTGTTGACCATTTAATGATCTCCTTAGGATACGTTGCTGTTGAAGCCTCTAATACTGACCGCACTGGGCGAGTGTCGGGACAAGTTATTAGGGGCTTCATTTATTTTGTGGGGTGGGGTAGAAAGTTAAGACTTTCTCTCAAGGATGAAGTTGATAAGAGTAGAGAGACGGCTTCTTGCCGGTTCCCTAGAAAGAAAGGTTAGGTCTTTTTCAAACATTATCTTAGCCCTGTCTCGAAAGCCTTCAGCCATCTTCTGGGCATACGCAATTGAGCCGTAGGTCCTCATTTTTTTGGTCACCCAACTTACTTCAGCTCTGGTCTTCTTGGCTCTCGGTTTTCCCAGGATAGACAGTATTTTTTTCTTGTCATCCTTTCTAGCTTCTCTTAAGAGGTGCCCTAGGATGATCGTTCTTTTTCCTTCGTAGATATCGTTAGCATATTCTTTTAGGCCCTCAAAATCCGAGGTGACGTCCAGGATATCATCTACCAGCTGGAAACAGCGTCCCAGGACCACCCCGAAGTCCGCTAATTTTTCCAGTTGAACTTTGTTAGCCCCGGCGATGATGGCTCCTAGCCGCATCGGGCCGGCAATGGTGTAGTAGGAGGTTTTACCGTCAGCAATAAAGAACCAATCTTCATCTTTGAAGTGTTTGTTGGGGCCATCCGTCCAGGAGATCTCGGTTGATTGTCCGATAGTCGTTCTTGAAAGAATTCGGAAAAATTCCTCTCTTATAAGGTTTCCTTTTTCTTCTCCTAAAGCTTTATTGCTATCGGAAAGGACTTTCCACATAATGACGTGCAGCGCGTCTCCTGCATTAACGGCTAACTCATTACCATAAAGCTTGTGGAGGGCTTCTTTGCCACGACGTTTTTCGGAATTATCTTCAAAATCATCATGGACTAGAAGCCATTCTTCGGAAAGTTGCATAGCTGCGGCCGCTAGTAGAGTCTTTTTAATAGGTACTCCCATGGTCTCTGCGGTCAGACAAAGTAGGGTGGGTCTTACGTATTTTCCTTTTCTTAGAGGATACTCGGAGGTTATCTTCCAGTGGAAAGATTCATCCTTTTTGTATTTATTAGGTATTAAAAATGCACGGGGGAAAGATGGGGTAGTGAGATATTTTTCTATAGTAGGAAAGATAGCCTTTTTGTACTGTTCTAATATTTTCTTTGGATCCATATGCAGGGATTATACAATATGTAGTGTAGTTAGCAGGGCAAAAAATGAGAGTTCTTGGTATTTAGGTATGTTATAATTTCTTCATGGCAAAAAAGTTAGCTTCGTTTCCTCCTGGAACAAAACTACCCGACCATATTGTTATTATTCCCGATGGTAACCGTCGTTGGGCTAGAGCCAGGAATCTGACTCCCATGGATGGCCATTCCCAGGGGTTAAAGACAATGATTGCTACTCTTAAGGCTGCGCGTGAGTGGGGAATCCATACTGCTACCGTGTGGGGTCTTTCTACTGAAAATTGGCTAGAACGTCCTGAACGAGAAGTAAAGTTTTTAATGAAGATTATCTCCAAGACGATCGATGACTACCTCAAAGAAGCTGATCGTGACGGGGTAAGACTAGTCCACTTAGGCAGAAAGGACCGTTTGCCGAAGGTGATTCTGGATAAAATAAAATATGCGGAGGAAAAAACCAAGAACAATAAAAAGTATATCCTTAATGTTGCTCTTGATTATGGAGGCCAAAATGAGATTATCAGGGCTGTTAGAAAACTGGTTGAAAGCGGGGTAGAGGCCAATAAAGTAGATGAAAAATTGCTGGACTCTTTTATGGATACCCATGGTCAACCATATCCATATCCGGATCTGATTATCAGAACCTCGGGAGAGCAGAGAACTTCAGGAATTTTGCTTTGGCAATCCCATTATGCCGAGACCTACTGGGAGAATGAACATTTTCCTTCCTTTGGTCCAGATAGGTTGAAACTGGCAATTTTGGATTTTTCCAGAAGGCGTAGGCGTTTTGGGGGAAACGATGCTGTAGAGCACTTAACATTTAAGCCTGAGGTAACAGCAAGGCTGGAACTTGCTTGGTGGAGGTTGGCAAAAGTGCCGGAGGGAACAAGATTTCGCGACTTTGCCGCCGATTATTTAAAAGAGCAGTATGGGTTGTCAAAGGAGCTGGCGAAAGATGCTGCTAAGCATCTAATTACTGCCATGGTCGAAGGGGATAAAAAGGAATGGAAGGAGGCAAAAAAGCACCTAAAGCGTTTTTATAAGATAATCAAGAGCCACCTTAAGCTTGCTTTTGAACCGGAGATTGTAACCTCTCTAAAAGTTAAGATGTGGCAGGAAGTTGGCGGAAGAGATGACACAGCCAGAACAGTGGATGCCGAAGAGACAGCTACGGATCTTTTGGCTGAGGAGTATAGAATGTCAACGTTTCAGGCTAAAAAGGCCGCTCATTTGAGAATATTGGCTGAGGTGGAAAGGAATAAGGCGTTGGCGGGAATGGGAGAAGAGCATTGGATCCGCGCTTCTGAATACCTTCAAAAATATTACAGGGCTCTTAAAGAAAGAGTAGCTTGACAAGTTTCAAATATTATAGGTTTGTGCTATAATACCGCTAGTTTGCTGTACATTACATAACAGGTAAAAAATTATCAGAAATATATTCAAAAGATACGGAGGTGAGTTGTGTTTAAAAAGGTTGTGTTTACTATCCTGGTTTTACTGCTTGCCTTTTCGTTAATCGCAGCAGATGTTCCGGATGGCCCAATTGTTCCAGGGTATTGCACCTGGGTTGAGATGAAACTGCCGGATGGGCAGATTCACAAGGGCGTATTTAAGGCCTTTGAGGTCCAGGATCTGGGTGACGGCGAAATGACCTACTCGGGGGTTTTTATCTTAAGGCCGAGTTTTGGTGAAAATGGAAGAACCTTGGGTGAAATGTTCCGGAATATTTGGGTTTTTAATGACTCATCAGGTGGGGTTCAGGAGCTTGTTTTAAGGCTAATTGGGTGGTTTGATACCACAACAGAGTCTGATATGACTATTGTGGGACCATTTACCACCGAAGGCGGAACAAAAATATTTATTTATGGTGTAGAAACCGGTTTTTGCGTAAAAGGCCTCACACCATCCGAGGAACAATGATTTTTTCCAAAGCGGGTAGATAATGAATTTGGGTTTTCCACTTACCCTTTTTTGTTATCTACCCGCGCTTTTCCTCAATATAATTGAACGTAAAATCAGAGGTTTTTTAGAGGACAGTCTCTCGAAAAATTTTCGCTTGTCTTTTTACCCCGTTTTTGTGTTTTTCAGATCGGACAACTTCACTTTTGTTTCTTTTCAGCTGTAAACAGTTTACTTATGGAAAGATAACAGATAGTTTGATATTTCTTCCTTAAGATCCAGTGAAGAGTGGTATAATGTTGTGGTGGAACAAAAACCCGAAAATGGAAAGCCGATCTCTGTTTCTAGACGGGATTTTTTGAAAACCATTGGTGTTGCGGCTGGTGCAACGATACTTGCGGGAACAACAGAATTTTCGGCCGAGGCGCGTTCGCCGGATGTTTCGGAACAAACCGCTCGATTTACAGAGAAAACAGATAGAGAAGCTCTTTTGGGAGAGGGATTGACAGATTTTCTTGGCAAAAGTCTTAGTCGTTTGTCTTCAGAGAATGGTGGAAAAGATATTAACCAACTAGTTTTCGAGATAATTCCCCAGGCTTTAAAGGAAAATATCAAAAAAGTATCACCCGATTTTGATTTTAGTCCTAGAAAAGGTTTTGAGGTTAAACTCCATAAAGCACAGGATATGGAAAATGAATATCTCAGTGGTCAGATACCAGAGAGTGTCTTTGGTAATTATTACTTTTTAAACGAAGCTGGATGGCCAATAGTTACGGTTCCTGAGTTAGTGGTGGACACAGGTGAAGAATCCAAGATTGTCTATCATGTAGTTTCTGACAATAAGGATACTCTTACTGTAAGAGATATTTTACCTCTAGCACTCACTGTGTTTCCGACTACAGTAAAGCAAAGAGAGGTGGATCGGGAGAAATATTTTCTTGACAACATAATCATTACTGAGGGGTTAGGATTGGATTATAAGTATGTGGCAGTTAATGGTTTTTCTGTTTTATTTACTGAAGACGGCAGGCTCCCTCAGGCCTATTTTGGAATGAATAGTGTTCTCGGGCTTGCTGTTTCGGAATGGGTAGAAAAAGGAGTTGATGGTAAAAACTCGGTTACTGTCTCAAATTCCAATAACATTATGGTTGATTTGGTGGAGAGGATGGCAAAAGACGGAGATTATACCTATTCGGAGCTTATTAATGCGGCAAAAGAGGGGGATATTGATGGTCTGGTTCGCAGGATTTTTGAAAAATATTTGCCTGTTGCCCAGATAAGAAGGGACGTTGACAGCTTAAAACCAGCGGAATTGGGGGCCGCATTTCTTAATTTCAGTGGATTTGTGGGGGATTATGTACTCTTGTCTTCAAAATTTATAAATGAGATGAGGCCTTACGAGAGATTGATGGGTATTAAACAAAGAATCTATGCAAGATTTATGCGGTATTGTGTAGACAAAGATCGTTTGCCAAAACAGAATCTTGCCCCGGAAGAAATTCCTGGGCAATAATTTTTTACTGTACCACTTGCACTCCCTTTTACATATAGTCTATATTTAATTAATGGATAAAAAACTGCTCAACTCTACTGTTATTAAGAAAGATTTGAAAGCTTACTTGATTGCGTTTGTGAAGTGGGTGTCTCTTTCATCTTTTTCAATTTTTGCTGTTTTTTGGGTATATTGCCTCGTTGTTTTTTTATTGATTCGTTTTACATCTCTTACTGCGTGGGGATTAGATTTGGTCAGAGATATGATAGGGACTAAATGGGTTTTTAACGCGTATCAGTTAATATTTGCCAAACCTTTAGGTATGGTAATGCCATTAAACATAAAGGAAATATTGAAAGTACCGTATCCAAGAGATGTTTATTTAATTAGGGAGAAAAATAGTGATGGAGGTTATAGATATGGAAGCTATGGATTAATTGAGGATATTACACTTATGCAACCGTTTGATTTTTTCAACCCGTCCTGCATAGTTGGGATTCGTAGTGACAGTGGGGTAGTTAGGAGCTATCAACTTTACTACCCTGGATCGCGGGTTTTCATTTCGGATGGGTCAGTTGATTCTGGGGGTTACATACACACTTATGAATTAGATAAGGAAAATTATTGTGATTTACAGGTAGGGGAGCGTGTGGCAATAATTTTTTATTCACTTAAAGATTATGGAGAGTATATGAAAGGAGATCGTGCAATTGGATCGGAGGACGCAATATTAGTGCTTACTGTTTTATCGAAATAAAAATGCTAAGACTTAAAATGAACGGTAGGTATTTGGAAGGTAGAAGAAAGTTTTTGGTAATTAGTGCTGGGGTTTTTGTTTTTTTGGGTTTAGGTGTTGTTCTGCTGTTTATATTGATGGGAACATTAAGATTCGGTTGTGATGAAAGAAAAGCCTTCGATAAAGTTTTGGATGAAGTAAGGCTGAGGATAAAATTTATTCCTACGAGATACTGGCCTTATGCGCGCTATGAGGTCGTTTGTCCGGGTCCTAAAGAGGGTAGTGAAGAACATATTTTGTATGCAACTGTAGAAGGTGTTGAGGAGTCAACTCCGTGGGGGACTTCGATAATTTCAGCACGTTCGTTTTGGGGAGAGGAGTTAAAAGTGAGGGTTAATGGTAGTAATAATATTACTGTAGCGCTTCCTTATGTTAATTACATAGTCGGCGATTTTCCGATAGAACCTGTAACTATAACAAATGTTAAGAAAGTGGAGGTTTTGAATGGTATTACTGAATATTTTTTTCGCGGCATGTTTAGTTTCTGGGTTTTTTCACAAGGGGATATAATAAGAATCTATTTTACTGATGATACTCGGTCTAATTCTGGGGCTATTATCCCTGATCAAATTGAATTGATAGGAATACGGGAGCGTTTTGTAAACAGGTAATATTTGAAATTATGAAAGTGGTTATTTGCGGTATGGAAAAACAAATTTTGAAGAAAAGGACTTTTTATTTGGGTTTTTTAGGGGTATTTGTTATTCAAGTTTTATTTTTGGGTTTTTTTCTTCTTAACCCCCACTTGGCTGTAGCATGCATTCCTGGTATTAATTGTCCGGTAGTAAAGGTAATTTATGTAAAAGATGCTCTTGGACCCAGGCTTGTTATGGTCGGGCCAGGAGGTGGAGAGTCGAGCGATTCTACTTTTAGCTGTAAAGATTGCCCTACGGGTTACTGTAAAGGGTTGTGTAAAGTGTGTTGCCCACCACCTTGTGATAAGGATACGACTAGTTGTGAAGAGGCTGTTCAGGGGGTGGGCGCGGATGATTCAGATGCCTCTTGTTCCAACAGTAATTGTTTGGGACTTGCTTATTTCAGGCTAAATGACGAGTCTTCAAGTTGTGATCAAATTAATTTAAATCTGGGTGATGACGACATATGTCAAACAGGAACAGATGACATTTTTAAAAATATTGGATTAGTGGATACCTTGTTGGAGTGGCCTAACTCATCTGTTATTGATGATGAGTCTACTTATACCGCGTATACAACGGCTGATAACAATCGTGATTATGCATATATTTATATTCCTACTGGTCAGTGGTCATTTGGAATAAAAGCCAATCAATCTGTAATAGAATTAGACCAGACGGATCCATCCTGTGTATATTGTGATTCGGAACATTGGCCGCCCGAAATCGGAGATCTTCATACCGACGGTAGCACCGATAATAAATATACGGTAAGGCCTTGTTGCGGAGGAGAAATTCATTCTTGGATGGCGGCTAACGGATCTGGAACCAGTGATAGTCCGTATCAAGCTCCAACGCCTTCTTCTGATTTGGCTACTAGTTATGTCTCTTATTCTTCTTTATGGAAATCAATTGTAGACTTTGATTATACAAACATTCCTTTACTGCCTAATGTGCCAACTGATCCTAGTGGTACCGATACAACCGCTTTAGGGGCGGGGTTGGGAGTCAGCTATTCCTATTCTTGGGTAACAACTAGTGGAGCGGTTGAATCAGGTAATAGACTAAATGATGGTGTTGGGGGAAGTGAGTCACATCCCACACAGAATGCAATCGGGTTAAATAGTGGTTATACAATACATTCGTTCCTAGCTAGTTTTGGTGGCACAAAGCAAATTAATGGATACTATATGGATGCCTGGGAGCAGAATGGAACCTGGGCGCCCCGTGTTATCAGTCTTTATTGTAACGGTTCCACTCTGGTTGGTTCTTGGACGAATCCGGAATTACCACTTACTTCTGGCCAAAGATTAAGACATATATATGTCCCTGCAAACGGCAGTTGTTCCACAATGAGAGTGGATTTAACGCTGCAGGGCGCTCCTGGGAGAATATGGGAGGCGACTTTCTTCGGAGAAAGTGGGACCAGTGGTTCTGGGGGTTCTTCAATCACTCTTTATGCTTATGGCTCTGTAAATACTGGCAGTAGTCCTTATAGTGATAATGGGGGTTATCCTGCAGTAAAACTTTATGTTGATAATAGTCTTGTCAAAACATTTTATATTGGTAGGACGGTTGCTGGGACTTGGGCAAACTATACGTATACCCATTCTTCACAGGTTAAACCTGAGGACGTGAGAGTGGAGTATTTTAACAATTTGTACGGACACCCTGATGGAGCTGATTCCAGTAAAGTTTTAACCGTAAATAAATTAGTTATTGATGGTGTTGATTATCCAACGAAAGCAAGATCAGTATATGTGGCTACCGATTGTGGCGGATCGCCAAGTGGCCATTATTATCCGCAAACAGAAGATGTTGCATGTAACGCCTATTATATATATAACCTTTTGGGTAATCGTGGCGATACTGTCTGGAGCGATAATAAGTATTATCAGGCAGGCTGGTATCCAATACAACTGTCTGCAGCATGGGATGATAATCGCTATATGTACTTCCCGCAGTTGTGGTGGAGGAAGTATAACATTTCTACAGGTGTCTATACTGATACCAATATATATGCTCATGGTGTGGGTGAAGCAAAAATATCCTCCTGCGGTCCTGGAACAGTGAGCTGCTCCTTGTCTGTCGGTCAGTCATCTATATCCATGATTGAAGGATCCTCGCCGCAAACAGTTGCCCTGTCCCTTTCTGGTTCTGTTGGGACAAATGGAATTTCTATTGTGTCATCAAATACCGGTATTGTTCAGGTTGCCCCGTCAAGTTCCTCTGGAAGCACCACTCTTACATTAACACCTGTGGCGGCCGGTACAGCTTTGGTAAGTATCACCGGCACTCCTTCTGATGGGTCAACTGCGTGTGATCCTGCCAGTATTACTGTATATGTAACAGAGGATCGTGATTTCTGGCAAGTTAAAGACATGGATGTGACTACAACAGCAGATTTGGTTTCTTATCTTGATTCGGGTTACTTTGATGTAAAAGGTGGTGGGGAGTATCCAGGTATTCCTGTATATGGCGGGGATAATGCGGATTTCGATAATGGTAGTGTTTCTGAAAAAGGCTGGATTGCCGGGACTGGCATTGTGAGTTCTGCTTATTCGGGCTACACATACTCGTACTTTATGAAGAGTGCGCCAAGCGATGACGAAAACTTTTCTATTGAAAGCAGTGATGCTGGTAATCTAACAGACGGGGTTTCTTTTGGAGGTTACACCTGGCGAGAATATGTTGGTAACCTCAGTGTGGGTTCGCAAACTCTATCTGGTACCCAAAAGCTGGTTATTTTTATTGACGGAAATTTAACATTAGATGGAAACTTAATTCTAAATGACAAATCATTCTTAATGTTTATAGTCAGCGGCAATATTGTGATAAACCCTGCTGTTACTAGTCTTGAGGGCGTTTTCTTTGCAGGAAATGAATTTCAGACGGGTGCGGGAAGCAGCACCCTTAACGTTAGAGGTTCTGTAGTGGCCCTGGGGGGAGTGGATCTAGAAAGAGATTTACCTGCAGGAGGCACTAGTCCTTCTGAATATTTTACCTATGGTCCAGATCTTCTTCTTGCCATACCATATGACTTTGGTGCAAGAGTTATGAGTTGGAAAGAGGTGTCTCCAAGTAACTAAGGTGTTTTGCTCTCTATATGCAGAGCATGATTCCAGAACTTTGTTTTGATACAAGCTGTGCTTACGAGTAATATCTGAAGCGGATCTTGATACTAAAAAATTCTTATTAAACTAATTTTTTGCTATAATATACATATGGAAAATAAGCCTATTTTAGCCCGAGCAGTATTGTTGTGCCTTGTATTTTCAGGGCTTTTATTTTTTGTCACAGGCGCGGTTTCGGCACAAACACAGGCTCCGGTTTCGGCTGGGCGAGTGCGTTCAGTTGTTTCGCCCTCTCCTTCCGTTTCTCCTAGCCCGACCCCTGAGCCAACTACGGCCCCTAAAATAGATATTACCCAGAAAACTGAAGAGGCAGTGGGGCCGCTTGAGAAGATACTAAATGAGCAGGTTTTGGGTCCGGTTTGGCCTAAAAACCCCTTAAAATACGCAATTCGTGCTGCTGTAAAATCAGGGGTTCCAGCCAACACAATAGTCTTTTTGTTACTTCTTCCTTTTATTGCGGCCGTTATTGCAGCAACTCGTCATTTGGTGGGGCTTAGAGGGTTTGGAATTTTTCTTCCTGCAGCTCTTGCCGTAACCTTTGTAGCCATTGGACCGGTGATTGGAATTTTGCTTTTCTTGGTTATTATTACCACCTCAATTGTTTTTAGGTTTATTACCAGGAAGCTGAAAATAAAGTTCCAGTATCTTCCTAGGATGGCTTTTCTCCTACTATTTGTTGTTTTGGGTGTCCTGGGAGTTTTATTTCTGGCGCCCTTGGTCCACCAGCCTGACCTGGCTAATGTTTCTATTTTCCCTGTTCTGGTCTTAGTTCTTTTGGCAGAAGATTTCTCTCGGGTACAGCTTGGCAAAAGTGCGAAAACTGCAATCAATCTGACAACTGAGACTCTGATTTTAGCCCTTCTTTCTTACCTGTTTTTAACCCTGAAGCCTTTACAAGAATACGCTCTTCTTAACCCCGAGATCTTTTTGCTATCCGTTGCCGTTGGGGATTTCTTGATGGGCAAGTATGTTGGCTTGAGGCTAATGGAATATATGAGGTTCAGAAAGTTAATTACTAACAAATAGTATTGGTTATTGAAAAAGTATGAAAGCCTCAACAATTCTAGGACTAAATGCCAGAGCAACTCTTTTTTCCTATCGTTATAACACTGCTAAAGGAAGATCTGTTGCAGCTTCTAAATTAAGAACTAAAAAGTGTTTTAAAAAAGCGGGGATTCCTATTCCTGCAATTTACGCCAAATTCGTCCGTTCAGAGGATGTTTATACCTTTAATTGGGATGGACTTCCTGAATCTTTTGCTTTAAAGCCCAGTAAGGGGTTGGGAGGAGAAGGAATTATTGTCGTTAAAAAGAGGGATAAGAATCTGGGAACCTGGATAACAACCAATAAAAGTAAGGTTACAGTGGATGATCTGAAGTTGCATACCATGGATATTTTGGAGGGAGCTTACTCTATGGGCAACGTTCCAGATGCAGCTTATATTGAGGAGTATGTTGGTCGTCACAGTGCCTTTAGAAAGTATGCCTTTCGTGGTACTCCCGATATCCGGGTGATTGTTTTTAACAAAGTGCCGGTTATGTCGATGCTCAGGCTCCCTACTAAGGAATCAGGGGGTAGAGCAAACTTGCACCAGGGAGCCGTGGGAGTAGGTATAGATATTGCGACAGGGATTACCATTAGGGCAATATGGCACGACGAAGTGATTCGTTTTAAGCCCGAGACGAAAAGGAAACTTCACGGAATCAAGATTCCTGGTTGGACCAACATCCTAGAGATTGCTGTTCGGGCTCAGGAAGCATCCGGATTGGGTTATGTAGGAGTGGATATTGTTCTTCATCCAGAACGTGGACCAATGGTTCTGGAGATTAATTCTCAGCCGGGGCTTTCTATCCAGATGGCCAATGGTGTGGGACTTAAAAAGAGGTTGGAGAAGGTGGAAGACCTGGAAATCCGTGATGCCGAACATGGAGTAAAAGTAGCTAAGGCCTTGTTTGCCTCCATCTTTTCTGGTCGGGTTAAAGCTGAAGAAGGAATAAAAACAATTGATGTTTTTCAAGAGATAACCATCAAAACTGGAGATGGTAGAAGGGTTAAGTCAGTTGCTAAAATAGACACGGGTGCATGGCGAACGTCAATTGATAAAAACCTGGCTAAATCCTTAGGACTTTTGGATGAGAACAATATACTCTGGCGTAAGAAAGTCAAAAGCTCGCTGGGGGAAGAGAATAGGCTGGTAATTAATTTGACAATGTGGATTGGTGGACGTAAAGTGACAACACCTGCGTCGGTTGCCAAACGCTTGTCTCTGAAGTTCCCGGTAATTGTTGGTAGAAAGTGTTTGAAAGGAATGGTAGTTAATCCGGTAGTTGATTTAGAAGAAAAAAAAAGATTAATGGAAAAAACATACAACTAATATGAAGATCGCTCTTGTTACTACACTGCCGGGTCTTGTTGAAAATCAAAGAATTAAAGAGGAAGTGCTTGCTTTGGGGTACGAATTTGAACTGGTTGACTTTAGTCAATTTGGTTTTTACATAGACGATGAAGAGGTCGATGTTGATGGAGTCAATATCAAGGCCGACATTGTTATTGTTCGTGGCATTTTTAACGCCATTAAGCCTACCTCGATTATTATTAATAACCTAAGAAAACAAGGGACAAAAGTGTTTGACAACAACCTGGTTGAACACAAGTATTCAATTGATAAAATTTCAGATCTTTTGAAATTGGCTCTTTCCAAAATCCCCATACCCAAAACCTTCTATACCAGAGACTTTTCGGAGTACTTCCAAGCGGCTTCTAAAATTGGTTATCCGATTGTTGTTAAATCAGTTCGAGCGGGGAAGGGTTTCGCGGTTTTTAAGTTAGACTCAGAGGAAGCTCTAAAGGAGTTTGTTAATAGTCAGGTAAGTGAGGAAAAGGAAGCAAAAAGCTTTTTGATGCAGGAGTTTATTGATTATGAGCACGACTTAAGATGTTTGGTAATTGGAGAAGATGTTTTTACGATGAAAAGAATTCCCGGAGAGGGGGAGTTTAGAGCAAATTTCTCTCTTGGGGGTTCAGTTGAGCTTTTTGATCTTTCGGGTGAAGACCGCAAGCTTGCGATTGAGGCTCTCAAAACAGTAGATATGTCGGTGGGTGGGGTGGACATCCTTATTTCCAAAGATGGCAAACACTATATCTTGGAGGTAAACCACACAGCTGGCTTTGTGGGAATGGAGAAAGCCACAGGGAAGAACATTGCCAAGATCTGGGTAGCCAACGCCATTAAAAACGCCAAATGAAAATACTAATTGCTGGGCTTGTCAAAAATATTCAGGTTGAAAGACTTCGCGAGGAAGGTAAGAAACGCGGACATGAGGTCGATGGCTGTTACGACAGTAGTTTAGTTTTGAAATGTAGCCAGGATGAATTTTCTCCAGTCATGGCGGACGGAAAAGATCTTTCTAGCTACGATTTGATTTACCTAATGGCAGGGAAACGTAGGTGGGAGTGGTACACAGCCTGTTATTTCCTGGCCAAGAAGTATGGGACAACGATAGTTAATCAAAAGACCATTTCTATCGATTATAACTACTTTTTAACTCCAGCCATTGATTACCTCCGGCAAACTGAGAAGGGACTCGATTACCCAATGAGTGCCCTAGTTTTTAATGAAAAAGGAGCTAAAGAAGTGATCAACGAATTTAGTTACCCGGTAATTGTTAAAACCAGTGCTGGAAGACAGGGAAGAGGAGTACACCTTTGCCAGAGCTTTGATGATGTGGTTGGAGCCATTGAGGAAACTCACGCCAGTGGGGTGGAGTCTGTAGTTATTCGTGAGTTTGTTCCTAATGATGGCGATATTAGAGTTTTCTGTGTTGGTTATCGAGCTATTGGTGCCATGAAGCGCACTCCGACAAGAGAGGGAGAGTTTAGGAGTAATATCAGTCAGGGAGGAAAGGGGGAAAAATTTGATATTAATAATTACCCTGATATACAAGAGTTGGCCGAGAATGCGGCAAGAGTTACTAGGACAGAGATCGCAGGTGTAGACGTTATAATAAACAAAGAAACCCAAAAACCATATATTCTAGAAGTAAACCCGTCACCTCAGTTTGAAGGGCTTGAAAAGTTTACTAAGGTGAACGCTGCCGAGGAGATAATTAAGTATTTTGAAAACGTATCTCAAAAATGACAGAAACCATATCGACCGAGATGCAAGAAATTGGTTCCTTGTCCAGTAAAGTTGAGGCACTGTCGCAAGGAGTTAGACCTCTTGAGGCTTCAGATGAGTTAAAGACCCAAATAACAGTATTGATGAAAGAACCAGGATTTAACCTGGAGATTTCTGAGAAAGGTAAAGAGTCTATGATCAATGGCCGTCGGATGAGAACTAAAGTTGCCGATGAGAATGGAGAGAAACAGGTGATGGTTTTTGATAGGGCCAAGGCAGTGGAAGGGCAGAAGGAAGGAGAATGGGTGGCTCTCACTTCAGAGCAGGACCAAAATCTAGAGCAGATGTTATATATTGCTGATGAGGGTAAATATGATTCTGCTTTGGGAATGATCGAGGTTTTAGGCAAAGAGGGCTTTTGCGATTTTATTGTCCGCTGTCATCATCTTGCAACAGAGGCTGGCGGAAAGAAGATTGGCAAAACTGATGGTTCTGAAGGTAGAGGAATTGCAGGGGGGATCGCTAATCTTATCTCACTGGTATTTATTAATGATCAGGATAGACAAACTGAGGTGGTAAGTTTATTAAATTCGAGGGTAGAAACTAGAGTTGCCCTTTTAGGAATGGGACTTCCCGGTGAGGGGGAGTCAGAACTCCAAAGACCATTTGCCAGTGGTAGGAGTAAAAAGGACTTAAGTTATGTCGCTTCTATTCCTCAAAATACTCTGGCAAAAGCTTGGAAATATTTAATTAGGGAGTAGCTTTACTAATTCAACAAAAAACCCAACCTACTCGGTCGGGAATTTTGGTAATGTTGGAAGAATCCTCCCAACAATTATTTTGCTTCAACAGTTGCTCCGGCTGCTTTGAGTTTTTCGGCTGCGGCTTTAATTTCCTCAGCTTTAGTGTCTTTCAAGATTTCGGCTGGAACAGCTTCTGTCATTCCTTTTGCTTCCATAAGAGTCCAATTTTGGTTGATTTCTCTTAGGGCTTTGATGACAGCAATTTTGTTAGAACCTGCATTAGTCATAACCAAAGTTTGATTACCTCCACCTGCTGATTCTCCTTCTGCTGGAGCTTCACCTGTGGCTGCGGCAACTGGTGCGGCTGCGGCCATAGGCATTGCTGAGACTCCAAGTTTGTCCTGGAGGGCACCTACTAGTTCGGAAAGCTCCAAAACGGAAAGTTTGGATATTTCCTCAACTAATTTTTCAACTCCTTTTGATACTTCTTTTTTTGTTTCGTCTGTCATTATAATTCACCTCCTTTAGTGTTTAGGTTTTTGCTTTTTGATCTAAAATATACAAAAGCTTCTGGATATTTCCCTGTAAGGTATTGACCATTCCATAGAGTGGGGAAGCGGTAGCTCCCACAACCTGGGCAAAAAGGGTTTCTTTGGAAGGAAGTTTGGAAAGGGTAATAAGCTCCTCTTTGGTTCTGAAGGTGTTTTCGACAACTCCGACTTTAAGTTGAGGAAATTCATGCTCAGCCATAAACTTGGCTAAAATCTGGATGGGGGCAATAGGATCGCCTTCAGTGACAATCAGGGCTGTAGGGCCCTTAAGGACGCTCTCAGAGGCCACTTCCTCAGTAAGCCCGGCTTCTTTGGAAGCAATCCTAAAAAGGGTGTTTTTGACTATCTCTAGGCGTGCCCCAACAGTCTTGAGGCGTTTTTTGAGGTCTTGCTGGGCTTTGACGGTTAAACCTGCATAGTCAACAGCCACAACTGCCGTCGAGCTTTTAAGCTCCGCAGTGAGGTTTTCAACAAACATTGGTTTTTCTACCTTTTTCATAATTCGCCATTAAAAAAGACACCCGAGGGTGCCTAAATTAACAAAAAACAAGCTAATTTTTGCCCTCGACGCGTTTTATGCTGCGTTTCCACAACAACGCGTTGTCTTAGGAACAACACAAGTTTAACCTAATGTGTTACGGTCGTCAAGAACTATTACTTTAAGGGTTTTATTGAGACTGTTTGTATTTCTTGTCTCGAGTTGGATCACCCCAATCTTGTCTAGATTCACCAATTCCAACAGTTTCAGGAGCTTTACCTATATCTTCGAGATGACCCGGAACTTGTCTTCTGGTAAAAGCTACTGTTGTGCTTCCAGTGGCTATCGCTTCTGCCTTTGCTTTTTCTGCTTCTCGTTGACGTTCGATGGCTTCCTGTCTAGCGTGGCCTTTTCTTTCTTTGATTTGCTCTTGTTGGCTCCTTAATAAATTACTGGTTAGTAGTGCTTGTTCTTCTGTAGATAATGGCATAAAAATCACCTCATTTCTTGACTTTGACTTATTCCATGTTACAATACTATAGCACCTTTTCAAGAGGCTGTTTGAGCTCAAATATCTTAAAGGTAGATCATTAAGAAAGGACTTTAAAGGTATATACATATGAATGAAAGGAGAGCTGGATTGAACACTCAAATAAGTCAGTTGCGCAATCAGATTCAAGCTCTGGAGGGACAGAGGCGCGTAATGAAGGAACGTAAGTTCCCTTACAGTGACCCGCGTCTAGAGAGGTACAATGTACGCCTCGAAAAAAAGTTAAGAGAACAAAAAGAGGCGGAAGGGCGTCGAACAATCAAATATTAGGGGTGCAATTTTTTTCAAAGGTTCAAACCAATGTTTGCAACACAAAACAACGGATTGGGCCTTTTTTATTGGCAAAATATTAGGAGGGAAAGTGTTTAGTCTGAATGTCTTCAGCTTGAGGTTGGGGAGTTAACACCTCTCTTGAAAGCTTTTTATGTTCGGCTGCTCGTTGCTCGACTATGGAAACCCGGGGTGACGGTTCTTGAGTGAGCGGAAGGGCTCCTTTTGGGATGCCCACCTGTTCAAAGGGAATGTCAGTAGAAGTAATATTTTTTTCCTTTTGGACTTGTTGGGCGAAGGGGGAAAGGTGAATTTTCTCTTCTGGGGGCTTTGGTGTTTCCACCTTTGTTTCGGGTGAACCCGTAATAAATCTGCCTAACCTTTCGATAATACCTATCATTAGGAAATTATACCACTTAGGCTAAATGGAGATCTTTACGGAAGGACTCATGGTGGCCTTGAGGTAACAACTAACAATTTGTTTTGTGCCTACGGCGTTAAGGATAGCTTCAGCATTTGCCTTTAGTTTATCTGTATCCAGACTAACCTTCCCAAAAGAGGTATGAATCAGAGGAAAGTCTTTCTCGGTTTTGATATTTAGTGTATCAGCTGAAAAGCGCTTGGCGTCTTCAGCCTTTTTAATGACTGTTCCGTTTTTAGGGTTAGGAAGAAGCCCCTTGGGTCCCAAGAGACGGGCAAAAGGGATAATTTTAGGCATCATCTCAGGGGTGGCTAAAAGAACGTCAAAATCAATTTTTCCTTTAGCTAATTTTTCTAGAGTTGTAGCGCCGGCAATTTCAATTTTTTTTGTTTTTCCTGTTGAGTGGGGAAGAGTAACGTTGGTTGATAGCCCTGTTTTTTTGACGCTCATATGTAGCTCCATAGTTCCGTCAAATTTGGAGTAGGAAGCTTCCTTTATGAGGTCGATGGCCTCACTGATTCCATAGACCTTGTTTTTGTCTATTTTTCCCCTGGAGCTTATATATTTCTTTCCACGGGTACTGACAAGCTGTTTCTTGGTTTGGGTTTTTGGTGCTTCCGCCTCGTTATGGTCGGCGCCGGACACTTCCTGTGCTTTTTTTTGGGCTTTTTTGGCCTGTTTCAATTTATACTCTTCGGCTCCTGAGAGTTCTTGTTTTTTGTCTTCCTCATTAACGAAAGCTGTTTTTGTTTTTCCCATATTTATTTATCTTCAGTTTTAACTCCCATGCTTCTAGCTGTTCCTTTGACAACGTTTTTTGCAGCTTCTAAGTCCTCACAATTAAGATCGTCCATTTTGTCTTTAGCAATGGCTTCAATCTGAGAGTTGGTTAAGGTTCCCACCATTTCCCTGGGCATGTTTCCAGATCCCTTTTCAAGACCCAAGACCTTTTTTATCATGTCAGCAACTGGGGCTTTCTTGATTTCAAAATCAAAGGAACGGTCTTCATAGATGGTGATAACGGCTGGAACAACCTCACCCTTCATTGACGAAGTTTTATCATTGTAGGCTTTGACGAACTCCATAATAGCAACACCATGCTGACCAAGAGCTGGTCCCAAGGGAGGAGCGGGGGTGGCTTCACCTGCTTTTAGATTAACTTTAATGACAACTTTTACTTTTTTAGCCATGTTTTACGTTTATTTTAGTCAGACAAATAGATTCGTCAGGAGTTGATTCGAAGATTTTCGACTTGCTCTGACGAGTTTTTGTCTCCCTCACTCTTTAGCGAGGTAGAGGTATTATATTAAAAACGTCAGTTATTGTAAAGTATTAGGAAGGCGTTCTCCCTTGGCTAGGGCAACCTCGTCCCGAAGACCACAAATGAAAGCAACCTCATCCGGGTTCGTGATTTGCAGGGTGACATCGATTTCCTTTTCGTCACTCCCGAGATATTTGAATGTTAGTTCTCCGATTCCGTTTTTGGACACATTGAATGTGGCAACCTTGCTTTCAAATGCTGGCCTGACAGCCTCCTCAATACTTTCCAGTTGGCTGGGTGTAAAAGGTAACTCTCGGGAAGAGGCAATCCTGTGCTGGTCTCCAGTCAGGTGTAGTATTTCCGAATCCCCAATCGTCATGACAAATTATACCTTTTGGATTTGAAGGAAGTCTAACTCCACCGGGGTTTCTCTGCCAAAGATTGAGACCAAAACTTTAACCTTGCCTTTTTCTTCATCCATTTCGCTAATTGATCCCAAGAATCCTGAGAAAGGTCCATCGGTAATTTTAATAGCTTCTCCTTGAGAGAATCTGGTTTTAAACCTTTTGGCGGGAGTTGAAATGAATTTCAAAATATTTTGGACCTCGGTTTCGCTTAAAGGAGTAGGGGTTTTCCCTGATCCTACAAAACCAGTGACACCGGGAGTGGTCCTGACAGTAAGCCAAGTAGGGTCGTCCATGATCATCTTAACTAACATGTAACCAGGGAAAATCTTTTCCTTGACGTTGGCTTTCTTGCCGCCCCTTATGACAACTCTATCTTGAGTGGGAACCATTACTTCGAAGACACTTTTTACGAAACCCATGGTTTCTACCCTTTGTCTTAAGGTTTCAGCGACACGGGCTTCGTGACCCGAGGCGGTGTGGACAACATACCACTTAGCTCTTGGATCAGCCTCTGCATTAATAACAATATGGCCACGGATTTTTCCACCCGAACCACGTTCTGTAACTATATTTTGGGAATTGTCAACAACGTCTGTCATTTTTGTAAGAACTGTTCTAGTAACTTGGTGAAGATATAGTCTAGACCTCCAAGGTAGGTGGCAACAACAGCTGAGAATATAAAGACAGTTAAAGTCAGCCTGGTGACCTCACTTTTTTTAGGCCAGGTGACTTTAGTAAGCTCAACTCTTACCTCCTTGAAATAGTTTATGACCTTCACGAGTGTAAATTGTAACAAATAATTGTGAGTAAAACAACAGGCTTGAGCAGGATGGTATAATATCTCAAATGGTTACTGCGGAAAGGACAAGGGCTGCCACTAGAGGGTTTGACGTGGGTAATACTTCTTTAGCAAGAGCCAAAGAAAAAAGTGCCCAACGGTTGTTCAACATCCAATGTAATATAAACATTGATTTAGACAGACTTCCGAAACCCCAGCCAGGTGCTTGGGATTCACTTCTTCTAATAGTTAGGGAAATCTTGCCACCTGATAGTGATTCTCAGGACTATGCCTTTTGGGTAGAGATTGAAGAGGGGGCTAAGTTTTCTCCTCAAGAGGCATGTAAGCAATATTTCAATGCGGGTTACTGGCACTCGAAGTTGGCAAGGAGAGTAATCAATAATTTTCCTTCGGCCAGAGTAATTATGGATTCAGAAAAACAAGATCAGAAAGAAACCTTAATTAGTCTTCTTTCAGACAAACTGTATGATTATTACCCCGAGGAATATAAAGCAATAGCCCAGAGATAATTCGCAGATGACTTCCAAGAAACCTCCGAATCTTCACTATGAGAAGCTTGTGTGGGAAAAAGGTTTTAAATATGTTGCTGGACTGGATGAAGCAGGACGAGGAAGTTTTGCAGGACCAGTGGTAGCTGGGTGTGTTGTCTTTGAGTCTAATTCGAAATTTTCTCTTCCTCCTTCTATTAAAATTGATGATTCGAAGAGAATAACTAAACTTCAAAGAGAGAGATCATGCAAATGGATTAAAGAAAATGCTCTGGCTTGGGGGATAGGGCTGGGGAGTGTTGCGGAAATTAATTCTAAAGGGATTTCCAAAGCAACGGCTTCGGGTTTTCGTAGGTCAGTGGTTAGTACTCAAGATAGGTTGGGTAGAAGGGTAGATTTCTTACTCACAGATGCGTTTTATATACCGTATGTTAGGGGTATACGTATGCCGAAAAATACCGTCCGAAAACGATTAAAAAATACAACCAGCACAAAATGTCTAAAAATTGACTGTCAGCAGTTGGCTCTGGTTCATGGGGACCAAAAGTCCTTTACGATTGCTGCGGCGTCAATTATTGCTAAGGTTTATCGTGATAAGTTGATGGTAAGGCTTTCTAAGAAAAGAAGATGTAACAAATATCACTGGGAAGAAAATAAAGGGTATGGAACCAAAAGTCACACCACGGCCATTAAAAAATATGGCATCACAAGACACCACAGAAAAGCTTTCGTGAACACCTTCTTAGGTAGATCTTAGCGAGCTCTTTTTCTTGCTAATTCGTTGAGGAACTTGAGTCGGTATTTTCTTTCTTTTCTCTCTTGGGATTTTGGTTTAAATTCTTTCCTCTCGCGAGCTTCAATAATTATTCCCTCATCAAGTACGCGCTTTTTAAAGCGTGCAATAAGCCTATCATCTGATTCTCCTTTTTGTTTGGTAACAACGACCATAGAAAAATCGCCTCCTTCCCAGTTGATGTGAACTTGGAATCAACCATATTACTGGCGTAATTATAACAGAGAATGCAATATATTGAAAATTAGAGGTGTAAGTTAAATAAGACCGTTTTTCTTTAGGAATTCTTGGTGTTCTATTTGTTGGGCATTGCGGTTGAAGAGGAGAACTCGATTATTAGTTTCCGGGATTCCTTGTTTTTTTAGTTGCCTTTTGACTATGTTTTGTAACTTCTGTTTAGATGGACGGAAAAATTTTCCGTTACCCCTCTTTTTTTGTGACATTTCGTGTCCTATTTCAGCATCCCAAATTTTGTTGATTAAAGAATGGCTGCGGTATTGTGGGGCCTTATTTAACTCCTCATGGATTCTTCCTAAGATATCAGGTTCCCCGACAGGGAGAGTATTGGAGTCATTAATAAACTGCCTTTGTTTTTCCCTTTCCTCTGGGCTTTTATAGTTTCCGCTGGTGTCGCCATGACTTTCTAGACGTCCGCTTAAGATTTGCTCGGTAAGTTTTTCTTTCCACTCTGCGTCCTGTTTTCTTGTAGGAGGATCACAGGCCCCGAGTTTGGTTTTTATTTCACTCCAACCTTCTGGCGAGGTAAGTTCACTGGGGTGAGGGACAGTTGAGAAAAGTTGTTCGCAAGACATGGGTAGTAATATACATCCTGAACTTTAATCTTTCCAGTCGACAAAAAGCATTAGGACATAAAAATAGGGCAACCCAATAACTTAAATTTCAAGTTACTAAGTTGCCCTCAAGGGTTTAGTCCTTTATTTTACTTTGTTAACGCGTTCGTCAATTAAAATTTCTATTGCACCCTCGGATTCTCCAGTTAGCATTTGAAGGCCAAGGATCAGGCAATCCATAGGTCGGTTAGCAATCTGCCAATGTGCCGCTTGGTCAAGGGTATCCTCAATAATGTCACTCTTTTCTTGCTTGGAGAATCCCTGTGCGTCCTCTTGGGTGATTGGACATACTTCGTCCATAATAACAACCTTGGGTCTTATTACTTTCTTTGACATGGTTACCTCCTTAAAAAGTAGATTGAGTTTTATACAATTATGTCTTCAGGAAAATTGTTCTCGACGGAGCGTCCTTGGCCAGCCAGCTCGGTTTTGGTATAGATGTAAACGTCTCCATCCGGATAAGTTAGTGCAACAATTTCGTCCGGGAGTACGTTAACAAATAGACTGTATTGAGAGTCTATATTGCCAAGGTCGTTTGCGATGACCTCATTTAGGATAGCAATCTCGTCACCAGTCCCTTCGGGCAGGTCAAAGGAAATAAAGAAGCGAGCCACAACAGGACCAAGGTGGATATTCCACTTTACTTTGATTGTTTTCAGGTCAAAAATACGAAGGGTTTCCCTTTTACTGGTGAGTATAGATAGCATGACTTTCCCGTCACCAGTATACTCATGAAAAAAGAAAGGTCCGTCGTGACCTTTGTAGTACTCGAATATCTTCTTGGCGAGTTCTTCCGTAATTTTCGTATCTGGTGGCCGTTTTGATTCCAGCCACGCGGATAGAGTTGGGGACAGTCGAATTTTTTTCATCTCAACCTTATGACCTCTTTTCTAATGGGATTGTAAAAGGACTAGATACTAACAAGACTAACAGCTATAGGGTGGATTCTACACTAGGTGAATACATTTTTCAAACATTTGCCCCCCCAAAACCCTACTTGAGTTTTTGTTCTAAATAGTAAAAAATGAATGTACCATGCCCGAGGAGAAGCAAAAACCAGAAGTGTCCAAGACCCCCCCAGAAGAGAAGAAGGTTGTCAAAAGAGCTCCACGACCAAAAGTAAAACTTAGTAAAGATATGGCGGCCCTTAGGAAACTTAGACTGGTAATTGTTGCCTATTCGCATGTAGAGCGCGAGTGGTTTCCTACTGATGACTCATATTATGCGGAGCTTGAAGTTGAAGATAGAGCGGCAGAGGTTGCCAAGGAAGTCGAGAAACTGGGGGTACCGGTTAAGACCCTTCCGGGGGATCCTTATTTTCTGACTAATCTTTTGGTAGATAAACCTGATATTGTTCTTAATTTGGTAGATACCCTAAAAGGTAAAGACCGTCTGCAGACCTCTGTCCCTGCGGCCCTGGAGCTCTCAAATATTCCCTATACCGGTGCTGGCATGGAGGGGATGGTTATTGGGAATAACAGGAACTTAACCAAGAGGCTTTTGATGGCTTATGATGTTCCTACTCCACCGTTTCAGTTTTGCAGGAGAGCAAATATTGAAATAAATGAGGAATTGGGGCTTCCCCTAATCGTAAAGTTAAATGAAGGCGGAGGGTCAGTGGGGATTGACGATCACGCCGTAAAGGAGAATTTTGAGTATGCTCAAAAGAGGGCTGCCAAAATGATCCAGACCTACCATTTGCCAGTAGTGATTGAGAAATTTATTGACGGGCCTGAAGTAACTGTGGCTGTTTTCGATGACGGTACGAGAAAACACGTCCTGATGGGAGAGAAAGTCTTCCGCAAAAAGCCAGATGGTAAACATTATTTCACCTCAATAGACTCATATGATGATGAAAAAGCATACAAGTATAAGATGGTTGATGATCATCTGAAGGATAAAATCACTGCCTTGGCAATTCGTGCTTTTAATGGACTTCATCATAAAGACTATGCCAAGTTTGATGTGAGGGTAGATATGGATACCATGATTCCTTACTTTACAGATTCCAACCCCAATACGGCTTTTGGGCCGGACCTGGGCTTGCCTTTCACTGAGGTATTTGCGATGTATAATGTACCCTTCAGTGATATTCTAGCCAGCCTTCTCTCTAAATATGCAAAATCTTTACCCCAGTAAGGCTCACTTTCCCACCATGAGGAGGGTAGAACAGATATCCGATTCTCACTGTGGACCGGCTAGTTTGGTGATGCTTCTTTCTTATTTAGGTGTGGATGTGTCCCAGGAAGCGATAGTCGAACATGCTGGTGTCTGGGATAAAATTCCTGATTACGGCATGCTGGTTCCAGAGTTAGCGACAGCAGTAAAAAAAATTACTCCCCAGTTCCAATTTTGGTACAAGGAAAATTCTTCTCTGGACGACATTAGGCAAATAATTGAACGCTTTCGATATCCAGTGGGGGTAGAGTGGCAGGGGGTTTTCTATGAATATAGTGATGGGGATGATGGACACTACAGCGTTATTACTCATGTTGACCAGATTAATGGGGTGGTTACCATAGCTGATCCATTTGGGGCCTACTCCGGAGGTGACAGAGTTTTCCATACTGAGGAGTTTTTAGACAGATGGTGGGATGAAAATGAGATTCAAGATCCCCTGACGGGAGTAAAAAACATACTTAGGGACGAGAGGATGTCTTTCATTGTGACAGGGCGGGAGGTTACCTTTCCTGAGGGTTTAGGAATGCAAAGAGGTTAGTATCAATAACTTGTACTCCAAATAAATAGGGGCTAGTTCTTGCTTTTAAGAAAATGCCCCTAAGGCGATCATTTTCCTGCTTTTAATTTGCCTCTGAGGGTGTTGCAATGCTCCTCAATTTTTTTCAAGTTGGCGGTAACACCACTTAGCTGGCTCGAGATTAAAGCGTCTTGTTCTGCATCCCGGGCTATAAGATTAAAATCAGGGTCTTGAGTCATTCCATATAGAAAATAGACGGAATTATTAATGCCTGTTGTAAATAATACGAGTTGTTCAAAAATTCGTTGAATTTTCAAGTAATCCAGATAACTCAATTCTGGGTCTTCTGCTACTCCTTCAGGACTAGGTTCTTGCTCAGACATTTTTCTCCTTTTTGTTTGAATCGTAGACTTTATTAAAGTATGGGGTAGGTGAAACGAGCAAATTGTAGGAGTTTATGATTCCAAAGTCAAAGATGGCCCTTGCATGGTTGTGACGGAATGTGTATTTTTCTTTAGGTATGGTTGTAGAAAATATTGTAGGATTAAGGGGAGAATTTAGAAACGACTCAGGTGTTTGCTGGTTTATTCATGATTGTCCTGTCGAGATTGTGTGTGATGAGGGGAGGGATGGAAACGGTATTCCAAAAGTTGTTCCTTATAGAAATAGTTTTTCAGACCTAGGGTACATTGTTGCTGTTTGGCAGGAGAAAGGAAGTTATTTGGGGAATGAAAGCTTAGATGTAGTTTTGGAAGAGAAACTGAAACAACTGGTAGACGCTCAAGCGGTTGCCCTGAGGGAATTGGGAGACGAGGATTATCAGGTTGTTAATCCTTCTGGGAAAGAGATAAAGATTTATGAGACCCTAGTTAATGCTGGGATGGATATTGGAAAGATAACCACGGGTACAATTTTGAAAACGGCACTTATTGCCAAACCTCAAGACGATTAACAAAAAGACTAGGTAGAGGCTCTTTTTAAAAAGAGGGACAAACCCCTACCTGTAATTTAGGAACGTATTCTTGATTTTTTCTTACCCATCAGAGGGTTTATTGCCTCCAACCTTCTTAGAAGGTGCCGATATCCCTTAAGTTGTCCTCTTAAGGTTATACACATGAGATTAATTCTGTGGATATCGAGGGCACTAAGGTCTTCTGTCTTTACCTTTTCCAGCCTTTCAACTACTGTGTTTAAAAATACTAACCCCAGAGTAAGGACTGACGAAATTGAGATCTCATCTAGACTGTTATTTGCAAGGGTTTTTCTTTTTTTCATTTGCTTTCCCTTCGACAACAGGTTCCAGTTAGGGTGCTATCTTAAGTATCTTACTAAACAATAACCTTGTGATTACCTACTTAGGATAGTTCCTTATTTTCTGGAAGATGCTCATTTACCAGGGCGAGTACTTGTGTAAGCCCGTTGGATAAATCTTGCATGGCGCTCTTGGCTTTTTGGTTTAGCTCATGGATACTATTGGCACTGTCATTTGGAATATCGCCTTGAATTTGCCTTAACTCTTCATTGATAAGCTGGATATCTTTTGCCCAGCTCTGAACGGTTATTCCGATAGTGGTTAGGACGAACATAAATTGGTTCTCCGCAGGTGCGAACGAGTGGCTTAATACAGCTAATAGTGCAGCCAATTTGACGTCGTCGACTGTCTTCCCGCTTGTCATTTTTTCCTCCGAATCTGACAAAATCTTTGATGGGTATGTTAAAGAATGGTTTATTTTAACAGAAACTACGAAAGTATAAGTACCTGATGGAGTAAAGTCAAAATGGTCTAGAGAACTTTAAATGTGGAGATAATGTCGTCTACTTCGGTTGCAAAGTTGGCGTTTACTAGGGTAATGTACTTTCCATTCACCTCTCTAACAGTGAGATTGTTTTGGTTTTTATATTTGGCCTCGTATTCTGCTTGGGTGTTCCAGACCTCTATAGGTAAATCGTAGGATTGTCCACCGGAATAAATAAGGACAACAGCTTTTGGCCAACCATATAAATTATTAGAATCTGTGAGGGCTTTATACTTTGCAGGGTATGAGATTTGAAAACCATAGTCTTCATTTTTGTAAGTTGACCACCCTGGAGGAATGGAGGAGTTTGGGGTAACTGTTGCTTGGGGAGTGGTAACAGCAATCAGCTTGGGTGAGGGGGAAGGGGTGACTTCGGTTGGGGTGACATTATTTTTTTCAAGCTTTAGGGAGAAACCTCCCTTTCCAAAGAAGTAGGCGACAAAAATAGCTGCAACGAAAAAAACTGCTAGAAAAATATAGACAACGACTGAACCCCTTTGTCCCATAGCCAATATTTACATAATCTAAAGAAGTTGTCAATTTTCCTAGCTTTACTTTGTGTGGACCTGAAGGGTATGATTTTAAGGGCGGTAAAATACTATGAATATTGCTTTTGCTTACAACGTTAAAGTTAATGACCCTTCAGCTGATCTTACTAAACAGACAGACATTGAGTTTGATTTACCCTTGGTTATTGATGCCATTGAAAAAACTCTCCAGGAGTTGGGCCATAGTGTAATTAAGATAGAAGCTAATCTGGATGCCTACGAGAAGTTGAAAGAGAACAAAGACAAAATAGATATTGTTTTTAATATTGCCGAAGGCCTTGGGGGAGATGCTAGGGAATCTCAAATTCCTCTTTTTTGTGAGATGCTGGGTATTCCGTACACCCATTCATCTCCAACTGTCCACGCGATTGGACTAAATAAAGAGTTTACAAAATTAATTCTAAAAAGCGGAGGAATTGCTAGAGTTCCTGGTTCACAAACGGTTAGTGGTAATGATTTTGTTTTAAAACAAGAGTTGAAGTTTCCTTTAATAGTAAAACCAAACAAAGAAGGATCCAGTAAAGGGGTATTGGACAAAAACATCGTAAGTAATGAAAAAGGTCTAAGGGATAGAGTGGGAAGCCTCTTAAAAGAAATGGGGACGGAGGTCCTGGTGGAGGAGTATATTGATGGTAGGGAATTTACTGTGGCAATCTTGGGAAATAATCCTCCTAAGGTGTTGCCGATTATTGAACAGAAATTTGATTTTTTGCCTGCAGGAATGAATAAGATTGCTAGTTATGAATTAAAATGGCTATATGAAGACACCCTCAAAGACCTGAAAGATGCATATAGATGTCCTGCAGAGATAGACGAGGACCTTAAGAGAGAGATAGAGGATACAAGTGTGAGGGTTTTTAAATTCCTCGATGTAAAGGATTGTGCCAGAATTGACTATAGGTTGAATGCCAATAATGAACTTTATTTTTTGGAAATAAACACTCTTCCGGGAATTAATCCTGACGAGACTGTTATCAGCTATTTCCCAATTGCCTCAAGAGCCATAGGGATGAAATATAGAGATCTGATTGAAAGTATTCTTAAGGGGGCCTGTGAACGCCAAGGGATTGCATAAGAGTAGCGGGAGGTGATTAATAATGAATACTTGTCAAAGCTGTGGAATGCCACTTGATGGGGAAACAACTTCAAAATTCGAACCGATATATTGTATTTACTGCCAAAACCAGGAAGATGGAACCCTGGCCACCTATGAAGAGGTAAGGGAAGGAAGTATAAAGGCAGCCATGAAACTGATGGGTAAAACCAAAGATGAAGCTGAACTAATGGCAGACGAGATGATGCCAAATTTGCCAAGGTGGAAAAAGTAGTGATTGTTTATTTAAAAGTGGACTACAAAGACACTTCTAGAAGATTGTGATTTTCATAAATTCTAATTAACATTTAATTATGGACAAACTTACTGGTGTTGAGGGATCGGTTAGGCCACAGGTTGAAATTGACTTTTCAGCAAAGAAAATAACTAAATGGAAAGATGTCCAACCTGTCGTTTTTAACTCTTCAGAAGAAGTGATCCACAGTAATGGTTATAAAGTAAGGGCAATTAGTAAGATGGAGGAAGGAGGGGAATACTTCTTGATAGGCAAGTTTATATCTTCGAAGAGCAATGATATTGAAAAGATTGGTATTTTTTTGTGCATTGATGGGGATAGTGGACATTCCTCCAAGTTGGGAGGCTTTAATTTTGCAACTGGCGATATCTTAATACCTAAAAACACATGGAAAAGTATTCTGCCGGAGGGTACGGAGGAAAGTAGAAAAGTTATGTCTTTGTATCAAGATCATCCCAAGATAGGGAGGCAGATGAGAGCCATGCTTGAGCAGGATGATGAATTTATTTTTAGAAGATATTTGTTTTCTTTCCACACCAACATAGCCCACGAAAATTGTCACAAAAAATTTTTTGAGTCTGACGCATCGACACAAAGGCGATTGGCGGATGCTTTGGTAGAGGCTTCAGACAGAGACGAGAAAGTGAAGAAGTCTATAGATGAATTTGTCACTGAACTATATTCATTACCGAAGTATTTACAGGAGCACCAAGTTATAGACAAAAACAATAATCCAGGAAAGCTGTATAAAGATGATGGTAAAAAAGTGTGTGGGATACTGGACTCGAGGACGTTGGAAATAGAGATTAGTGTTGGAAAAATGTCTGTTTCTTTGCCGCTTCTTGTTTCCGAAATATACTCCGGTATGGCAAATAGAGTTCTGCTTGAGTTTATGATTAAAAGAGGGGACAAATATGGTAATAAGTTTTCAGAATTTTTTAGTCAGTTTGAAAAAGGGGAAATTGAGGAGATAACTTTTGCGGCTAGGAAAATGTATACGGCTTTGAAAGAGAGTAAGTATTTTGACAAACGATTTTTAGAAAGTCTATATCCGGAGGATGAATTAGCAGAGATATTAGATAGCTCTTCTGAACAGATAGAAGCCGTAAGAAGTCTTCAGAGATAATCTGAATTTTTAACTCAAAAAAGAAAAACCCTCCAAATGTCTGGAAATATTGATGACAGTTATGTCATTTCCATTGGCTTGGAGGGTATTCACTTACAAGTATCAAACAGTCCAGAGTGGCAAAAAGGCCGATGTAACCATAGTTGAAACCATGATTATTATATAAACTGCAATGAGCCATTTTGCATCACTGGTTGCCATTGCTTTTCTGCTATATGCCTCACCGGGGTCGTCTTTCGTTGACTCGCGCCGTATTCCATAGAAAACAAGTAGGCAGAATAAGCCTAATTTTCCGGCAAGGATTAAACCAAGTCCTGCTAGCATGACTGACCAGGATATAATGTTGGCTGCAATATGGTCACCACTTTCACTTAGACTGGCAAAAATTGCTTGTGCGAATTTTTGCCCGTCAAGGATAAGCAGGGGAATAAGGTTAAACCAGACTAAGGACGCGTTTAGTGATGCGAGATTCATGCCGTATTTATTTCCTCCTAGGGATATCAAGAGTCCTAAAAGAAAGAGGGCAAAATTTACGGCTGAACCTGCCAGGGCGACGATAGCTAATTGTTTGTGGTTGAGTTTCTCTGCTCCTTTAGGAACGACTACCGCCGCACCCAAGAGGGGAATAAAAAACATCGATGGTTTTAGACCGTAGTTCACAAACGCAAGCCAGTGGCCAACTTCGTGTAAAAAGATGCTTGCCATTAATATCCAGACAAGCGGCCAGTCCTTGAGCCACCAGTAATAGGCAGCCAGAGCTGATACCACAAAGCTGACTAGGAATAAGGCAATTCTTCCGAGAGTTTTCATTCCTTCCTCCTTAGAGAAGTGAAATAGGTGGTTTATATATTGAGTTGAATAGCTAACGCTTTAGGCACCATGAGGGTGCCCAAGGCGTTAGCTACCAACAGCCTCGGAGTTATAAATGTGCAAGAGAACTAGCTAATATAATAGCAAAGTTGAGGCTAATAGTCAAATTATAGGTCGTTTATTCGGGCCTTAGTATTCTAGCTGTAAACCAATTTTCAAACCATCGTACTGCGATGTATTCCTTTGTATGAGTAGTCTTTTGGAATATAATTCCTCTATGATAAGACGGATTCTTTCATCCGAAAGACGAAATATCTACCTCTTTTACCTCCTTTCTGCTGTGATGAGCTTTTGGTTTATCGCAAGTAACTGGATATATTTTTGGACTAAGTACATGACCTATGGGCAGTTGGGGTGGGTAGATGCAATTGGATTTGGATTCGCGTTACTTTTGGAAGTACCCTCGGGTGCGATTGCGGACTTGTTGGGTAAGAGAAAAACTATATTAATTGGAATGGTAGCGGGGACAGTGGGGATAGCAATAATAACTTTTTCTGGGACATTGGCGGGTATATTTATTGGCTGGTTAATTACTCAGATTTGCTATGCGTTTTACTCTGGGGCTGCTGAGGCACTTGTCTATGATTCACTGGTTGATTTGAAAGACAAAGAAAACTACGACAAGGTAATAACCAAAAGTAGTGAAATTGAGAGCTGGATGGGGGCAATTACAATATTTATTGGCGGCTTGCTTTACTCTGTCAATTTTAGAATTCCTCATATTCTATGGGGTCTGGGATTTGCTCTGGGTATTATATTTAGCTGGTTACTAATAGAGCCAAAAGTAGATACTGAGAAGTTCTCGTTTAGGAAATACCTTCAACAATTATTTGTTGGTGTGAAGGAGCTTACCCAACCAGGACTCAAAAAATATATTGGATTTTTCTTTATTTTGTCAGGTGTCTATTATCTTTACTCTTGGGGTTTTATAAGACCTGCAATTGCTACAAGTTTTGGCTTTTTTTCTAAAGAGCAAGGGATTATTTTGCCAGTGTTAACTGTCATGGGAGCCGTAATCGTCCGTGTCATTCCGTACCTAAGGACGAAACTTTCCGATTTATCTGGACTTGTTATTTTGTCAGTCCTAATGTCACTAGGGTTCATACTGGCGTCATTTCCAATAGGGTATTGGGGAATAATTTCTATGGTTTTAATCGCAGTTGCGGGCAAACTCGCTACTCCTTGGATTTCCATAATCGTTAACAAACGGATTGAGTCAAGATATCGAGCAACAACGCTTTCTACTGTAGCCTTAATGACAAAAATTCCCTATGTTTTAATAGCTGTAGCCGTTGGGAGAATGGTAGAAAATGGGACCTTAACTGTCTTTAATTTATGGGTTGGAATAGTAATTGTTTCAATTGCGTTTGTGGGTTCCCTAGTTGTTAAATTTTCCAATCACCAAAGAGCTCTTAGATAATTTTCCTCGAATCTAAATGCAGGGACTAGTAGATGATTTCCGAACTTTTTTACGCTTATCCAGTATATCCCTATGTTGGGAGCTGGTGAATTTTGTAAGTAACCTCTTTGCTTACAGTGAGTTTTATCCTTGAAAAGGTCTTACTCTAAACTTAGACAACTGTGTGGATTCGTAACATTTTAGCTGCTTTTCTGACTCGTCATAATACCAACACTCACAAATACGGTTTCCAGCTTTTTCTCCTTTCGCTTGTGGAGGTTTATCTACTGCCATACTTGTACACCTTACTATGGGGGAAGATGCTCCTGCTCGTGTCTCGCCCCACTCATTTTGGTCCCTAATTAATGGACACCTAAATATTTCGGTTTTAGACATTTACGGTATTATATACAATCTTAATTTAGATTTAAAGGTTCAGCAGGGGCTAGTGAACTATATCAGGAACTTCTTTGGGTTTGAATTTCAATATGCTTCCATTTAGAAAGCTGATAAAATATGAGAAATGAAAGATAAAGAGCAGAAACAAAGTCAAATAGAAACAACAGAGAGGATAAAAGAAGTCTCATCACAGATTGATGGGGAAGGAATAGACTATATTACAAATGCTATTAGTTGGATAAATACCAATATCGATTTCAAGGAATATAATCAAGAGGTTCTAGAACACGAGAGGAGCATTCGTTTAAGAAGGACTGCTGACCAAATATTACAAGATGGGTATATATATAAACGAAAGGGGTGTACCGATGAGGTGGTTTTATTCCAGGCTTTATGTGAAACGAAGGGTTATAATACAAATTTTATTAAGGTTAGAGACGATGAAAGAAATAAATTGCACTCAATGGCAGAAGTAGAAGTACCTGGTGATGGTTGGTATAAAGTAGATCCTGCAGGAAAAGCAGGGATAGAACAGGACAAATTTATAGAGGGTGGAGTTTTCGGTGGTTGGACCTTTTGGAAAAGGGGAAAAGATTCTTGGGAATTAGGTTTTACTTCTTACGAATCCATGAAGAGCCAGATCCTTAACTATAGTTGAAGCTGCAGGCCTGGATGGAAGACATTCGAACTTTTTACGCACAACCAGCGTTTGCTTTATCGTGATGATAAGTATAACAATACAGCTGTAAAAACCAGGATTAATTCAAGTGTTGCCACAGGCCAAGCCTTAACGAGATAGAAATTTAGAACTTTTTTATTCCCCGTAATCAATTTGTTTTTATGAAATTTAGTTATTGGGTATAGCCAATTAACTTGAGGGTTAGTGGGTGTCTTATAGAAACGCAGTTTATACATCCAGTATCCAATATCGTCTAAAATTAAATGGACAAGTAAAGCAATTAAAAATAGGGCGACGATTGGCATTGTTGGATGAAAAATTAACCAAAGGATTGGCAGAATCAAAAGTGCCCCTAAGGGGGTATGGGTTGTATTTTGGTGATGAGCTTCCCCGGTTTTACCAGTAAATTGCCCAATAATAAAATCAATGTCCATAACATTGCCTGCAATTATTACCTGCAAAATTTCGCTTGATGAAATTGAAAATCCAAGGCTTTTAGCTCCTGAGGCAATTAAATAAGATGCTGCTATGTGGCCTGGGGTTAACATGATTAGATTTTACCATTTGCTATACTTAAATAGTATGAATTTAATGTATATTGACGAGTCTGGAGATACAATTCCGCTTTCTCAAAACGGCAAGAAATTTTTAGTTTTGACCGGATGTATCATTCCAGAAGAAGACATTCACGGTATTGAAGAGAAGTTAAGAGAAATAAAACATAAATATTATCAAGATCCTGATATTGAAATTAAATCTAATTTTTTAAGATATGCTAATCCTGATTTGTCTGAAAACTCACCGTTAAAGTTAAACTCTAAAGAGAAATATAATGAACTAGAAAAAGAGGTTTCAGATTTCTTAAAAGGTATTGATATTACTTTATATTCTGTTGTAATTCACAAAGAGGCTTATTGGTCACAATATCCTGCCCAAAACCCATACCATATTGCCTATGTGTTTTTACTCGAAAGGTTTCAAAAGTATTTGAAGACTAAGGATTCGTTGGGTATTTGCATAATTGACCCTAGAGAGGGTCAAACAGAAAAGCATTTTATGGGGAACGAACTAAGTAGTTTGCACGAAAAAATGCGACACGAAGATGGGTCTGTTTGGAGGAAGTGCCCGAACATTGTTGAGAAACTGCTTTTTTCTCAATCTGATCAAACAGTTGGGATTCAGATAGCCGATATGTATTGTTATCCGATTTATCATGTCTTTGAGTATGACAAAAAGGTGGATGAATATTGGAGGTTTAGAGAACTTAGCCTACCAAAACTTTTCAAGTACGAAGGCAAAATTGACGGGTACGGATTAAAGTTTTTTCCCGATATAACGAAAAAAGACCTCAGATTCTTCTCTTGAGGTCCTCTTTCGATGGGCGCGGTTTTTACCCCGCGACCACTTGTATTATATAACATATCTGTCAACTGTATCAAAATAAGTTGTTTATGGTGATCAATTGTGGGTAAAAGTTCGAACTTCCATTCATCCACCCTCAATATTTCCTAATTTTTGAAGCTAAAATTATTCTGCAGGGGTGGAGGGAATCGAACCCCCAATAAGGCTTTTGGAGAGCCCCGGTATACCATTTACCTACACCCCTAGAATATCAGCAAAGGTATTATAGAACGAACGGAGCTCAAGGGCAATTTTGAAATCATAATATCTGATTCTGAGACTTCCCATATAACCCTCTCTCAGTCTTTTGCCTGTGTTTGGTTTTTTGTAGCTTTTTGAAAATTTATTTAGGGGAATTTTAGTCAATTCTGACCAAAATTTAAGTACCGCTCTTTCGTTGTGGTACGAGTGAATATGAACCATAGCCCGAAGTTTTCTTTCGTCTATGGGGAAGGATGATCTTAATAGTCGTAGAAACATTGATACCATTTTTGGATCGGAGTTTATGAAATAAACATAACTGTCAGTCGATTTTCCGCCCTCAGTCCAGAAAAGAAAGGAACAGAGTAGCTTGAAAAGTGAAGTGTTTAATTTAACTGTTTTTAAAGAAGTTTCAGCCTCCAATTTAAGATTTTCCTTCAATTTATCTCTTTTGATTTTTGAGGTTAGCATAGCTCTGTATTGTCCTAGAATTTTTCTTTCTTTGAGCCTAAGTTGTGCTTTACGATTTAGTTTTATATGACTAAGCCAATGAGAGGAAGTACTTTTGGCGATTTTTAGAATATCTGAAATTTCTTTAATAGAATAGCCTATTTTTCGAAGTTCTAAGGCTCTTAGTCTAACTTTTATGGAGTAGGCCATGCAGTTATATAACCCAATTGTAAGGTTCAATTTCTGTGAAGTCAATGCACTCGGTCCTATTACCGAACGACACCCCTTTGCGGGTTAGATTATTCCAGTTTGTTGGATTAAAAGGAAAGATCGAAGGTACATATTTTTTGTTTCTGTGGGATTTATGTATAATAGCTGGATTTATGTCGGAAAGACTAAAACTAGGAAGAGGAATACCCAGACCTGAATGTCCAGCAGTTTGTAAAGGATGTAATTATAAGGAGATGGGGGTTATGGAAATTACCAATTGCCCCAAGTTATATGAGGTGCCAATTCTTGAAGTAGATAACGTTCCTTGTAAGCAACTAAAATTTCTGAAGGCTTCAGGAGGTCGTTATGTTCGTTCAAAAAAACCAGATGGTAATGGGAGGAATGGTGATGGTCTTGGGAACAGTGGAACTGTAGGAGCAAGAGGAAGAAAGTTTAGAGAGTATTAGAGTGGGAGCTAGGGTTACAAAAGAAATGAGGCGGTTTATCTTAGGCTTTAAAGTAAATTAAAGTTTGGGACAAACCGCCATTTTTTGTTGTTTTGCCTGATTAAATTGGCAACTTTTGTCTTAGCTCCGTAAAAATTACTGGGAGTTTTTCGATCTGGTAGTAGTCACCATTCTGGTTTTTTGCACCAGCGATTTTTTCTATGACCTCTGCCTGCAACTCTGGGAGGTTGTCTCGAATAAAGGCTAAACCTCTCATGAGTTCTGGTCTCCCGAGCAAAGTTGTTGACTTCTTAAAAGAGTATCCCCTTATCATACAGTTCAGAACTACTTCTGATCTATTAGATTGGGGAGTGACTTTGGCCTCAAGAACTACATCGGCACCTCCTAAATCTCCTTCCACAGACCACGCTTGGGCTTCAGTTATCGAAAACATTAGTAAAAACTCCTTTTCTTTAGTAAATGTATGGATGTGCTAACTCAGAGGTGTGTATTGTAGCACGGATGAGGGGCGAAGTTCCACTTGTGGGGGGCTATTTTAGCTTGGAAGTTTCCTTATGCTCTGTTTGTTTTCTGCACTTTTTGCAGTACTTTTTAATGGCCAGTTTTCCTTCCATATTAATCTTATTACGTTCAGTAACGTAATTTTGACTTTTGCATTCCTTGCAAATCATCCCGACTAGTTCTCTTGCACCTTTCTTTGCCATACGTGGGGTATTTTAACACGGAGCAGGTCTTTGCTACAAGCCTTGAAAAGTTATCCCTTAGTCTTCTAATATGGATATAGGACTTTTTTATGAAGATAGTAATTCTGGCTACAAGGATAGCTGGGCTTGATGGTGTATCTCTGGAGGCTGAGCACTGGAGAGAAGTTTTACAGAGAATGGGACACAAGGTGAAGCTTGTAGCGGGTGCCTTGGATCGTGAGGGTGTAGTTATTCCAGAACTTCATTTTAATCATCCGGAGGTTGTCAGGATACATGATAGGGTGGTGTACGGGAAAGAAAACTACAAAAAAATTGAGGCTGAGACTTTTGCTTTGGCAGGGATAATTGAAGGAAAGCTTAGGCAAGCTTTTAATAATGGGTCGAAAGCTGATTTATTGATCGTTCCCAACGCCCTTTCTCTTCCTATGCATTTTCCGTTGGCAGTTGCCCTAAACCGGGTGATTGAGGAGCTAAAAATTCCAACCATAGCTAGGCACCATGATTTTTGGTGGGAAAGGGGAAGGTTCCTTCGTTCAAGCATGTTTGGTTTTTTCGAGCGTTGGTTTACTCCAGACCTGCCCGAGATTCATCATGTGGTTATTAATTCCGTTGCCCAGAAAGAGCTTAAAAAAAGAACAGGGATAAATGCAGATATAATCTGGGATTCTTTTGATTTTGACAGTAAGATGGGAGGACTTGATTCCTATTCTAAGAACTTCAGGGAAGATTTAGGGATTGGGGAAGACGATATTATTTTCTTGCAAGCAACGCGGATAATCCCCAGAAAAAGAGTTGAGCTTTCGATTGAGTTGGTTAGAAAACTCAATAATCCAAAGGCGGTTCTGGTTGTTTCAGGCCACGCCGGGGACGAAGCTGGGGAGTATGAAAAATACCTCAAGAAGCTGGCGAAAAGAAGTAGAATTAGATGCAAGTTTGTTGGCCAGTATGTCAATTCCAGACGTAGGGTAATAAGTGAGTTTGGGTTGGGAAGAAAAAGGAGACGGGTCTATACCCTCTGGGATGCGTTTGCCAATTGTGATTTTGTTACCTATCCTACTAAAAAGGAGGGTTTTGGGAATCAATTTGTGGAAAGCATCTTCTTCAGAAAACCAATTATTTTGACTCCCTATGAGGTTTACGAAAAAGACATTAAGCCTTTGGGTTTTTCTACAATTGAGATCTCGGAAAAGATAGGGAACTCTTCAATTAGGAAGATAGAAAGCCTAATTAATAGCCCTGATAGAAAAAAAGCGATGGTTGAAAAGAATTTTGCCCTGGGAGAAAAATTCCTCTCCTACAACTGGGTAGAAAAAGAGCTTAAAGAAATTCTTAGTGAAATGAGAACAAGCTGAAAATGAGCCTGAGGTGGGAATCGGACCCACGACCCCGTACTTACCAAGTACGTGCTCTACCCCTGAGCTACCCAGGCAGGACAAGTCATATTATACTTAATATTAGTGGAGAAGAAAACGAACTTTATTATTTTGCTTTCTGTGGCTTGCCTAATCCTCGTTATTTTTATAGAGTTTCTTCCTCTTGGAAGTGTTGGGAAGAAGGCTTCCTTGTCAAAAAACACAGCACTTAGCCGCTTCAATCTAAGCCCTTTGAAGAAGGACGTGGTTTTAATTGTCGGGGGAGATGTGATGCTGGGAAGGAGTGTTCTTACCAAAGCTGATAGATTGAAGGATTACTCTTATCCTTTATCCAACCTAGCCTCGACCTTTATCCTAGCCGATATTGTTTTTGTGAATCTCGAAGCGCCCCTTTATGACAATTGTCCTAGAACAGATAGCGGAATGGTATTTTGCACAGATTATAAAATGGTCGAAGGGCTTACCTCATCAGGCGTTAATGTTGTTAGTCTGGCCAATAATCATATTGCAAATTATGGGCAGGAGGGAATTAGCCAAACGCAAAAGTTGCTGATCGAGAATGAAGTTGTTTGGACCGGTATGGGGAAGTTTGCCCGGCTTGAGGTGGAGGGCGTAAAGTTTGGTTTTTTAGGATTTGACCTTTTGACTAACAAACTGACAGATTTAGATCTAAAACTCATAACTTCTTCCAAGGAGTCGGTTGATGTTTTAGTTGTGGGGGTTCATTGGGGAGCAGAGTATCAAGAGAAACCTTCAGACAGGCAGAAGGAATGGGCCAAGCAAATGGTTGAGGCTGGGGCTGATGTTATTGCCGGGCATCACCCTCATTGGGTGCAGAATATGGAGTATATAGATGGTAAGCCGGTTTTCTATTCCTTGGGGAATTTGGTTTTTGACCAGATGTGGAGTGAGGAGACTAAAAAGGGGGAGTTGGGGATACTTACATATAGTAGTGGCAAACTGGTGAAAGTTGAAGAAAAGAAGATCTATATTAAAGAAATAGGCACTCCAGAATTTGCCGATTAGCTTTGGTGCTGGGAGCAGGATTCGAACCTACGTAGCCCGTTCGGGCGACAGTTTTACAGACTGTTGCGATTGTCCACTCCGCCATCCCAGCTTGGAGCCGACGAGAGGATTCGAACCTCTGACTTGCTGTTTACAAAACAGCTACTCTACCGCTGAGTTACGCCGGCACAGGGTAATTATAGCAAAGAAAACCTTAAATTAGGAGAAAAACTGGCTTGGAGAAATGCATGACCCCGCTTTGAGGGGTTTCGGTTGAATTTTTCCCCGGATAACCAGGTGGGTGGACTCATCTTCAAACCCTACAGGTAAGAAGAAATTCGCCCTCCCTTTAAAAATTCCTTGGTGAGGAAAAAGCTTCCCCGGAACATCCCTAAAAAGCAGGGTCACTACTATTGTAGCATTTATTACAAGTAAGAAAGTGAGAAATCTCTCAATATTGAAATGCTTCATTCAACTATCTATAATCCGGTTGCTTAGGTAGCAATCTTAACATACTAAATAAAAATCTAATCCCGATAGAAGAGAGGAAAATATGGACGAAAATGATTTCTTTGCAGAATTTAATGAACTCTATATGCTTTGTGGTGATAAGGTCTTGGCTTTTTTTGCTTTCTGGGAGTCATTTCGACGTTTGCCGATACTTGGGGTTCGCCTAAATATGGAGGAAATGGAGTGCGTGCTATTGCGTATTAACCCTACAGACGGCGACATGTTAGAGGCCGTGATTATGTGGATTGATAACAGGGTGGGTAACAAGGACCGTTTTTCCACTTGGGGGGCAATTTTTAGTCACCTCTGCCGGAAAACAAAAGATGATATTCTGAAGGCAATTTGTACCCGCTACTACTTCGCGAGCGGCCAGGATGATGTGCGTAGGAGGATGTTTTACCATTCACTGCAAAAAGAATTGGATGCGAAAACATTGACTCTTGTTTGTGATTATCTTGGAACGATAGTAAATGGTTTTTCCTCTGAGGAAATGTGCTTTTTTATTAACACTGCCGGTTGCAGGGAACGTCATTTAGAGCAGCAACTATTGCATTTTAATCCGTCTTCATGGGAGGAGTCGCTGGAAGTTGTTAAAGCACTTGATGATCGTGGTCTTGCTGGTGAAGCAACGAGTCTTCTAAATAAAACTCTTTTCGAACTTGAAAAAGGTGACAGTCCGCTTTTTAATAAAGATGGCGAGATATCTCTAAGTCAGTTTGAAATAACTTTTTTGCTTCTCGAGAAGTATGGAAGACTCGTGCACAATCTTTGTCCGGACAAGTATGAGGACTTGGTTCACTTCCTTTTGAAAGATGCAGAGCCAGGGCCTGATTTGGCACGGTTGTTTTCTTGTACGGAGGTTTCCTCCCAGGCTTCAATTATTGAAAAAGTGGTCAAACTACGCCAGGAGGCAAGAGAAATAGCGTTGGGAAAAACCTAAGCAAACTGGGTGAGTATTCACTTTTACATGCTAATTTGCATATAAAATGATATTCACCCTTTTTTTGTGGCTTGGTGTTAAAACAGATTTCCTCCGGGGATTAGGATTTTGAGGATGAAGTTAATAACCGGGCTCATAACTAGACTAATGGGGGATGAACCTCCTACAGTGGGGAAGATAAGTAAGATAAGAATCAGGGTACCGAAGCGGGAAATAAAACGATCAAACTCATAAGCGTCTT
>Ga0265297_10002257_pt1 | contig 40193 bp, 54 predicted proteins | sample Munlanlwell13791_FD_192502 | JGI IMG/M metagenome (GOLD analysis project Ga0265297, IMG submission 192502) | Leachate microbial communities from a municipal landfill in Southern Ontario, Canada - Leachate well 137-91 | ecosystem: Engineered > Solid waste > Landfill > Unclassified | place...
CCCCCTTCCTCCCGGTCCTGCTACCAATAACCACATCAGCGCCCGCCTTAAACTTAGGCAAGACCTTTTCTACTTGATCAATCGGGGTCGACTGGTCCATATCCGTAAAAAGGGCAATCTCTCCCTTTGAAGCCAGCATCCCGGCAATCACGGTTCCCGCCTTTCCCCGATGAGGCTCATTCATTACTCTCACGCCCCCTTTCCCTTTAGCAAATTTCCGCAAAGCCGCAAGAGTATCATCACTTGAACCATCATTCACAAGCACCATCTCCCACCCATATTTTTGCTTGGCAAGATATTCATAAACACCTTCTAGCACTCCGGACGCAACTGTCTTCTCCTCGTTATAAGCCGGTATCACAACTGATAAATATATTTTTTTACTGGCCATCTTTTATCCTTTCCCTCCTCTGAACGGTAATCCCTCCAAACCCAACCTCCTCCTCAACGGCACCAATCCCTTCTTGTCTGTCCAGCCAAGCCTCTAATCGTTCAGGATGGGGCAAATCCACCTCATACAAAGTATATAAAAGTTCCCTCTCATCATCCACAGGCTTCGTACCATATTTAGTCTCACCCATCCACTCAAATAAATAATCATAAGCATAGGGAATTACAGGAGGAACGTAAACATCCACATTAAATTCTCTGCCGCCCGCATCCTCATATACCCACTCAACAGCCTGTTTTTCATTTCCAAACTGAACCGTCGTCGGCCCATCCACTCCTGCAATCATATGATTTTTTATCAAAACCAAGTTGTAGTCAAAAAACAAGTAAAAAAACACCAGCAATATTACTACTCCCAAAAACCCGCTAACAGAACCAAGAATGCTTGATAAAAGCAAAACAAACACAAAATAATACCCAGTGAAATAATAATCATAGATGTTGCCAAAATTACCTTGAAAAAACAGCATCCCTATAAGCGGCGATATGAACACGAGCATCGCTATTTTAAAAATATCACTCCTCCATAGCTTCTTAAAATTTGCAGCCAAAACAAAAATACCAGCCAACAACGTCGGAGTATAGTACTGCACCTTTGTCCCCCACAATTTGCCAAAAAATACGTCTTTATACAATTTATATCTTTGAGATACCACATCCCAAAAATTAGCCTTAAAGCTCTGATCGTCCACTAAAAACTTCTTTATCGCAGAGCTTAGAATCCCTTGATGTTTAATATCAAACAGTATCTGTGGCAAAAAACCGCTTACAAAAACAGCAGCAGAAATAATCAGCAACTTTCTATTGGGTAAGTTTTTACGCTGCCACCAGGCAAAAACCAAAATCGCAGGGATATAAAAAACTTCAGCAGCACTTCCAAACTGAATCGCCATTGTCGCACTAATCGCCATCAAAAGCCAATATATCCTCTTGCCCTTTGTAATCATGTACATTGAAAGTATCAAAAGCATGCTAACAAGCATCATCGGAGTAGGATTAGATAGCCACTTGCCGGCCAATACTAAAAAGTACGAAAATGAGGCTATAAGCGCCGCAATAATTCCGGTCTTCCACCCTCCAATCTCCTTAGCCAACCACCACAAAATCGCTATTGCCACAACAGTCAAAATGCTCAAAAACATCGACGGGTAAACAGGATCCCCTCCGCCAATCAAATAGGTCGGAGCAATAAGCCAATAATACCAAGGGCCTCTAAAAATCCCGGCTATCCCTGTAGTCGGGCCGATCAGAAAAAGCTTTCCATTATGCCAAAAATCCCAAATAACCAAAGCATCCCTGCCCTGATCAAAATAAAACCCCAATACCTGATCTACTCTATAAACCCTTACAAAAAACGCCAACCCCAAAATCACAAACAAAACCAGGTACAAAATCTTGTGTTTACTTATTTCTCTTCTTACGCTTTTCAACATACTCCCTCACAACCCTGTGAATTCTTTCTAGCGCACCATCCAAACTCTCATCTTGAAATCTCGCTCCTGCCGCAACTTTATGACCTCCTCCCCCAAACTTTCCTGCCAGCTCTGAAGAGTCCACCCAACTTGCTCTACCTCTAAAACTCACATTAAAGTCATTCTTCCCTTCTTGAACAACAAGAAACCCTAAATCTGTATCCTTAACATTCTGAAAATAATGTGCAGAAAAACTTTTACCATCAGGGTAGTCAATCTTCTTCCAGTCATTCCAACCTACGTAGGACCAAACATACCCATAATTCACAACTAACTGCATATTATCAAGCGACTTGCCCAAAAACTTCAGTGCCGAAAAATCAATGTTTCTGAACATGCCATCGGTTATTAAACGCAAGTCACCACCCAAGTCCATTAACCTCGTCGCCCTCCCCAATGTCTCCTTCTTTGTTGAAGGATAAGTAAAACCACCAGAGTCACCAACTACACCAGCTAACAACTTAGTCGCTAAACCGTTCCGAACATTAACGCCCCAATCCTCCATTAACGCAAAAACAATCTCCGCTGTAGAAGTAGACTGCTCGTCAACCAAGTTTATCTGCCCAAATCTAGAGTTACTTTGGTGATGGTCTATCACAACCATAAAAACATTCTCTTTACCACTCAGGTCGACCCCCAATTGAGACCATCCTGAAGTATCCAAAACAAAGAATATTTCATACTCCGAAAATTCAAAGTTCTCAAAGTACACCTTTCTTACCCTTTCATAATCCAGAAGGTATTCAAAAGCGTCAGATATTGCATCAGGGCAAATCACCTCAACATTTTTACCCATACTCTCCAAGACTTCAGCCAAAGCCAAAGCTGATCCTAAACTGTCAGCATCAGGACTCCTATGACAATTCACTAAAATCTTCTTCGCCCCCTTTATCTTTTCTAAAATCTCCTTCGACTCTTTATAATTCATCTTTTTTGTATCAATGAATCAATTCATTAAAACATTACTATGTACAACCATCATTCAAAATGTACCAATTTATATACAGCATATCCGCCAACCGGCCACTCCTCCTCTATTTTAGTCCATCCAAAATTAGCCACCTCCGCCTTTGGGCTATGAGTAGGATCACACTTCTCCTTTGGCATTTCACAAACTACAAACAACTGATCAGTTATCGTTTCATCCGCCCTTAAAGGATCAATCTCAACTATCCCAGTATCCCATTTCTCCAAAAAATATTGATATGCATCCTCATAATTTCTTTCCGCAATCACAGCCAAATTAAAAGGCTCACCTCCGGCTTTCTCTCTAATAAACTCCGCCGTCGCTTGGGTATTCTGCAGTTGCCTGTTCGGAGGATAATTTACAGGCGAGTCAGCCAAACTAAAGTACGCCAAAGCCAAAATAACCGTCCCGGCTATCCACCAGCCTCTAATCCTCACCCTGCCTATCAAATCTCCCAAAACTCCACCGATTAATAGAAACGGTGCAGGAAAGAAAAACCCAAAATAATGATCATAAATATGCTGCTTATACAGCCCCAACCCCAGAACAGCAAACCCCAACCAAACAAAAAGCATCACATAGCCCGAAGAAAGACGCTTTTTGATAACAAACAAAACCGAGCCAATAAGCCCCACCGCCACAACTCTCCCCAATACCTCATTTCTTCCGGCAACTAGCCGCGTCGAAACAAGCTCCATCAAAGGCCAAGCATTGGGAATGGCATTCCATGGCCTAGCAGAAACAGTCGTCTGCCTCTCAATAAAAAAAGTTTTAATAGCATCAAAATTCCTCCATCCATGCCTTGCGTCAAAAATTACCAACGGACTCATCAAAAATACAAATACTAATCCCCCAACCAAAGAATATGATAGAAAATTTTTAATTTTTAATTTTGAATTTTGAATTTTTGCTAGCTTTGCTAGCCAATAAACAACTATCAACGGTGCAAGTAAAAGTCCCAAATAATGTGACTGCAGCACAAAAGCCATCGACACTCCCACCACCACCAGCCACTTCCAATCATCTCTATCCCAAACCATCCACATTCCATATATAACAAGTAGCGCAAAAAAAGGCATTATATTGGGGTTCCAAGAGGATTTAGAGTAAATAATAACAGTAGGCGAAAGTGAGTACAAAAAAGCTGCAAAAATCCCAGCCCACTTCCCAAACCACTCCTTGCCAACCCACCAAACCAAAACGACAGTTGCAACCCCCACTAAAGCTACAAACACAGATGGACCCACGGGTGAATAATTAGCCAGAAACAGGCTCGGAGCAATCAGATAATAGTAAAGCGGCCCCAAATACATATTACCTATTGATGTTCCGGGGCCTATTAACATCAAATCCCCCTCAACTAAAAAGCGTCGCACAATAAGTGCATCCCTACCCTCATCTCCCAAAAAAGTCATATACTCCCCAATCCTATACAACCTCAAAAACGCCCCCACAAATATAATTAAAAATAAAATAATTATTTCCTTTCTTGAAAATTGAAAATTGAAAATTGAAAATTTTACCGGAGTTTTAGCCATAGTGAAAATAAATCAATAATACTTTTGACCACCACTTTAATATCCGCCCCCGTCTGCTTACCAAATTTTCTCGGATAATGATGCACGCCAACTTCCGCAAATTTATAACCCATTCGTTTTGCCTTAACCAACATCTCAATTTTTGTTACCTTCTCCTCCCCCACCAAAGGCTGGATTGAATCAAAGACCTTCTTCTTCATCAACCAAAATCCACACGAATAATCCCTCACTTTCAAACCAAACATAAACCTTGGGAAAAGCTTCCAACCCCATGTAAAAACCTTCCTCATAAATGGATCAGCTCTTTCAAGTCTGTATCCCAAAACCAAATCTGCCTTTTTACCTTTTGCAATAAATTTCTTAATTTCACTGAAATCAAATTGTCCATCCGAATCCGCAAAAGCAACCCAAGGATACTTCGAAGCCTCATAGCCGCTTTTCAATGCCCCCCCATATCCTCTATTGACACTATGACTTATCACTCTTATCCTCTTATCTTCTTTGCTCAACTTCTTCGATACCTCCAAAGTCTTATCCTTAGAGCCGTCATTCACAATAATTATTTCCCAGCTTGAAGCAATATTTTTTAAAATCTCCTTGGCATCCACCACAGTTTTTTCAATGTTGCCCTCTTCATTATAAGCCGGAAAAAAGACACTAATCCTATCAATTATCTTTACCATGAGCCTAGTCTAGCATAAAAATGTATAATAGAGCTATGCTGGGAAAAATAAAAAACTTCGTGCCCATTTTACTGCTCACCTTAATCCCCACCCTTCTTCTTTGGGCACCGTTTTTCCTGCATGCAGAAACTATCTGGACCATCCCTCTCCCCTCCGACGGAATGGCAACCGTCGTCGCCAACTACGACGGCCCTCTCTATATCGCCGTTGCCAAAACCTTTTATAATCTTGAACAGCTTAAATCCGACTTTTCTTTCAATCTCCCTGTCGAGTATTTCGCCGCCCACTTTCCTCTCTTCCCATTATTGATAAGGCTATTTTCCTTCATCACCTACTCATACTCGATGCTTGTTGTCACAGTCGCAAGTTCCATCCTTGCCATACTTTTTTTCAATAAACTAATAAAAAAATATGTAAAATCCCAGGAAGACGCACTATTCTTAACATTCGCATTCGCCCTATTCCCCGCACGTTGGCTAATCACCCGCTCCATAGGCTCACCGGAACCCTTGTTCCTTGCCTCCATCATAGCTTCTGTCTTCTACTTCACCGAAAAAAAGTACTGGGCCGCCACTTTCTGGGCAATCATAGCCTCCCTTACAAAATCCCCCGGAGCCCTACTGTTTGTAGCGTATGTAGCACACTTTATCTTTGAGCAATTCACCCGCCTTGCCTCAATCAAAACAAGTGAAATGCTCAAAAAAATAAATTTCAAGATCTATCCAATAATCCTCATTCCCCTGGCAACCTTGGCGGTGTTTCTGCTTTTCAAATATAAATTTGACGATTTTTTGGCTTATTTCCACTCCGGAGACAATATACATCTTTTCTTCCCGCCATTTCAGATATTTAACCACTCGGCCCCGTGGGTAGGCACCTTCTGGTTGGAGGATGTAATCTTTATTTATCTAATCGGTGCACTGGGTGTAGTAACTCTTTTTCAAAAAAAGCATTATGAAATCGCAATCTTCTCTGCAATATTTTTTGCAACAACCATTTTTATCTCGCACCGCGACCTTTCCCGCTATTTCCTGCCAATCGTCCCGTTTCTCTATGTAGCCTTTGCGGATTTTCTCTCCAAAAAAGAATTCAAAATAGCGTTTCTGTTCATAGTAATCCCCATCTTTCTGTACAGCCTGTCATTCATCTCTCAAAACGCCATGCCCATCTCCAACTGGCAACCCTTCATTCACTAATCCAATACCCTTTGAAAGATAATACAGTCTATATTTAAACATGAGCATTCAAGAAAACTGGCGTAATCGCGGTCGACGTCTGCGCATGGATCGCTCAGAACCAAAACTAGATTCATATCTAGAAGAAACCCGAAAACGAAACTGGAAAGATAGACAACCCGTTGATGAATCTTACTACAATATATATCCAGCAGTAGCAAGAGCGAGGGGACTCATAACTGAAGTGCAAGTAACTCCTGGTTCAAACGGGACACAACCGGAGCATCCAAACGGTTCATCTCAAGACTCTTCATCTCCCGTGCAAACTCAAGCACTCCAGCCCGAAGCATCGATCGGCCCTCCAATTCCTCAAGGTCAGCCAGTCCCACAAATTGAAAATTAGTCAACTTTCTGCTCGAAAATCTATCCAACCCGCACAATTGCACCGGCAACTCCAATCTATACACATCCACTCTTGTATCACACACATCCACACTCGCAAGTTTGCTAGCCTCCTCAAGCTTAATTTCCGGCATTCTTCTTTCAACAGCATCATGTGCATACACCTCCTGCTGCAAAAGCCTTAAAATCCTCACCCTAGCATCCTCCCCGCGTTTACTAAATCCCATCGGTGGCGTAACCGCACCATAAGCCTTTCCATATTCCAATCTGGGGACAGCCACATCACTGCCAACCAAAAACACATCATCACGGCCTTCCGGACAGATTACAAGTGCCGTTCCCGCTCTTCTGACTAGCCCACTTTTTACATGCCTTAAGACCCTGTGTAGCGTACTGACCGACGTACTAAAGCTTGGAGGCATCTTCCTGTAAAGCGACTCCAAAGGCAGCTTTTCAATTACCATTCTGTTAAAAAAAGCCAAAACTTCAGACCATTTTGTATTCGGCCCTGCCGCCTTAACTATCCCCCAACGGTTCAGCAAATGATGAAACCCCGGATAGCTTATAGGTAATTCATAACCATTCGCTTCAAACACTTTATCCACAGAACCATAAGCCAAATAGTCAGAAATTATCTTTTTCAAAAACTCTTGTTCAATCAGCCGAGGATCTTCTGAAGCTTGGTAAGACCGGGTATTTTCCAAGTTTTCCATATTAATATATTATACGCCGCGTAATTATACGGTATCACAAAAAACCCAACAGCGATAATAAGCATCAACTGCCTCAAATGCTCTCCGAAAAGCCGAGTCCCGATACCAACCACAATCGCCTGGATTACCACAGCCCCGGCCGAAGTCAAATTAAATTGAACAAATTTATACACCAATCTCCCCAATTGAGTAATTTTTTCCTCCTTAAATGTCCAGAGGTTGTTCCATGTAAAGTTTGAAATAATAGACAGCTCCGCCCCTAAGGCAGCTGCAATCGCAGGCGTTGCTCCCATCCTGTAAAAAACCTCAAGACCAATAGCATTAACCGCATAACCAATAAACCCGACAATTCCATACTTAATAAATCTTTGTTTATCTTTTATACCCAAAATAATCGCCACCTTAAAAGTAGCAATCATCTCCTTGATATCAAATTTAGACTGTTCCTCTGTTCTTGGAGCAAATTCCAAAGGCACTTCAACAGTCTTTTTGGAATTTTTAACGCTTTGATAAAGTAAATCCACCTTAAAAGCAAACCTACCCAGCTCCATAAGCTCATCAAGCTTTATCTTATCCAAAACCCCTTTAACTTTGGTCAAGCGAAAGCCGGTCGTCAAATCATGCAGTTTCACCTTCAAAAGCACAATCCTAATAAATAAATTCCCAAAAAAACTCACCGCTCTTCGGCTTATTGCCCACTGCCTCGGCACGGAACCGCCAGGAATATATCTTGATCCAATCACATACTCCGCTCCTGCCAAGTAAGCATCAACCATCGGCCTTACAAACCTTGGCGGGTGCTGAAAATCCGCATCCATCTCCATAACAGCATCGGCAGACAACTTCTCCATTGCGTACTTCATTCCCCTCACATAGGCCATCCCAAGCCCCCGTTTCTCGTGCTCAACTATATGCAAATTCTTATACTTATTCATATAGTTTTTAACAATATCCCCCGTCCCATCATCTGCACCCCCACCCAGCGGTAAGTCATTTACAACCAGCAAGTGCATTTCTGCATTTTCAATCTTTGGGAACTCCTCCTCAAAAAGAGCAGGCACCATCTTCTCAATGTTTTTCGCCTCCTTATAAGTCGGCATAATAATCACAACCTTATCCATACCAAACATTCTACCCCATTTTTGTGCATGATGTACAGACAATATGTTATACTAACTCAATTGTGAAAAAGTATCGGGTACTAGCCACTTTCTTCGCGTTTTTTTCTTTTATTTGTCTAGTCTATGTATTAAAGCCATCAACACAACTGCAGGCTGTCGACACCCCTCTGGCTTGCGAAGTGCTAATCTATAAAACGGAGGCAAACTCCCTTCCCTCCAACTCGCAAAAAACATTAGTCCCCAAGGGGGATCCACTTATACCCGAAAACCGTTACCTTTATACAATTAATTTGATCTCGGATTTTCCTCAAAATGTAATACGAAAAATATCAGTAACCTCAATGGCTGGTTCTAACGAACCAATCTCATATATCCAAATTCGCTCACTAATCGGACCGTGTGCCGTTTTTTCAAACAATCAAATCAACTGCAGCGGCTCATTCCCATTTACAGAAACCGTCAGCGGACCAATTGAAATTCTCGCAACACACGCTTCGGGAGATCACCCTTATACTTCTCACTCATTCTACATCGAAACCGATCGGGGAAACACAAGCTGTCTAAACTACAATCCAATCACTTCCAAACCAACTCCGACACAAACTCCCTACCGGTTGCCCGCGGTGCAAAATTTACGAGTATTAGGCTACAGATCAGTTATTAACTCGGAATACAAAGAAGCTGTCATCGCCTGGGACGCTCTTTCCGGCGCAATGCGGTATGCAATTGGGAGAGTAGAAGGATCAAACAATATATCGATCGGAGGAACAGAAGAGACACAATATAACATTCGCTTCTATCCAACCTCCACCTGGTATATAACCGTTCTCGCCCAAGATTATAACTGGACACCGGGTGAAACATCCGACACAATTACCATTGAATATCCCGGTACAGATTCACTACCGGCCGTACCATACTATACCTCCACCCCAACCCCCACACCAGTAACATCAACACCATCCGCGACTTTAACACTTTCTCCAACTCCACTACCCTCACCAACGCCTATTTTCGATTCATCAAAAATGGCATTGCTGGAACAAAGAATAGAAGAACTAGAAAAAACCACACAAAACCAACAAAGAAGGATCGGCATCTTAGAGTCTATAATCACAAGTATCAGAAACTTTTTCTCTAGACTGTTCGGGTTCATTAGGTAACACAACCAAGCTCCGTCTTCTAATTGGAACATACTGTAGCCTTGTAGTAAAATAGCCTTGTTAATGAAAAAATTTCTTACAAAAAGAAAACTAATAATTATCGGGGTTATAGCATTAATCATCTTGGGAATCCGCTATATTTCCGCCAGGAACGGCCGCCTGGAGGTCGAAGTCGAAGAAGCCAAGAAAGAGGATTTGGTAGAATCAATATCCGCTTCAGGTGAAATAAAAGCAACCGAGTCCGCATCCCTAACCTTCCAATCAAGCGGTCAAGTCTCATGGGTTGGAGTCAAAGAAGGAGACATAGTCAAAAAATACCAAGCTCTGGCAAAACTCGATACAGTAGTTCTAAATGCCGCCTACCAGCAGGCAAGAGCCGACTACAGAAGCGCCGAAGCCACCGTCCAAAAAGTCCATGACGATCTAAAAGACCATGACTCGGACGAAACCTACACTCAAAAGGAAACAAGAACCACAGCAGAAGTAGCAAGAGACAAAGCCTACGATGCCCTCCTTGCAGCTGAAAAAAGTCTCAAAAACGCAACCCTCACAAGCCCTTTTGAAGGTATTGTCACCAACATCTCTGAAACAACAGTTGCCGGCGCCAACATTCTTGCCACCACACCAGCCCTCTCCGTTGTCAATCCCGAAACTATTTACTTCCAAGCAGAAGTAAACGAAACCGAAGTCATCAAATTAAAACTAGGCCAGCAGGCCCAAATTTCCCTCGACGCCTTCCCCGAAGCAACACTCAAAGGTACAATAACCCATATAGACTATCTATCCACAACCACCTCCACCGGAGGCACCGCATATCAAGTCAACATTGAACTATCCGGCCACAAAGACCTGCTTCTGCGGCTTGGCATGGGCGGCGACGCAGAATTCACCCTAAGTTCGAAACAAAACGTTTTAACTGTTCCCATTTCTGCCGTCGTAGACCAAGACGGCAAAGATTACGTATGGGTTTCAGTTCAGGGGCAAGCCAAACAAATCGAAGTCACAACTGCTATAAGTTCAGTAAGCAGAATCGAGATTGTCTCCGGATTATCTGAAGGTCAGCAAGTAATCAAAAGGCCCCCGGCAGACATAACCGAAGGAGCCAGGCTAAAGGTATCCTAAAATGTCCCCAATCATTAAAACCGCCGGCCTCACAAAGCATTATCAGCTAAGTGAGGATAATATCGTAAAAGCCCTAAACGGCATAGACCTTGAAATCCAAGAAAAAGAGATGCTTGCCATTCTCGGTCCTTCAGGATGTGGCAAATCCACCCTCATGCACATAATAGGCCTTCTGGACGAGCCCACATCCGGAAAAATATACCTAGACGGCGATGATGTTAGCAAACTCACTCCGGATGAACGCGCCGAGCTTCGAAATAAATACATAGGCTTCGTCTTTCAATCTTTCAATCTTCTACCTAAAACCTCCGCCATAGACAACGTCGAGCTGCCACTAATCTATTCAGGAACACCGTCCTCACAAAGAAAACAAAAAGCGACAGAAGCACTGGAGAAAGTGGGTCTGGGTGACAGGCTCAACCACCGCTCAACTCAACTTTCAGGCGGCCAACAGCAGCGCGTAGCCATCGCACGGGCACTCATCAATAACCCAAGGCTTGTCCTCGCAGACGAACCAACGGGCAATCTGGATTCAGCTTCAGGCAAAGAGATTTTGGAACTGCTTAAAGACTTAAACTCCCAAGGTAATACCATCATCATGGTCACCCACGATCAAAATATCGCCAAGGCCGCCAAAAGAACAATAAAAATGAAAGACGGCCTAATTGCATCAGACATCAAAAACCACAAATGATATATCAAGAAATTGTTAATCTGGCTTTCAAGAGCATACTAAGAAACAAAGTCCGCTCCACCCTAACCATGCTGGGCATAGTCATCGGGGTTGCATCCGTAATTCTTCTCACAGCCCTCGGACAAGGTGTGCAAAAATACATCACTGATCAGTTTGAGTCCCTCGGATCAAACTTAATCTTTATTCTCCCTGGCCGCTTCGCTCTCGACCAAGGTTTTGCTCAAGGTCCACCAAATTTTGCAGGCTCCAAGCTCACCCTCAAACACATGGAGGATCTTGCTAAGCTTGGAGGACCAATAGAAGACGCCACAGCCCAAATAGAGCTTCCCGCAAGCGTCAGCTACCGCTCCGAATCCAAATACACCACCATCGAAGGCGTTAGTGACAACTTCGGACAACTTTACAACTTTAGTGTCTCCGAAGGCCGCGACCTCACCCCTTCAGACATTAAACTAAATCGCAAGGTAGCAATCCTCGGAACGGGAATAATCGAAGACCTATTTGGCGCCTCCGACGCCCTCGGTAAAGAGGTCACTATAGCCAACAACAAATTCGAAGTGGTAGGTATCCTAGAAGAAGTTGGAACCGGTAGCCTAGGCTTTGACATAAATAACTTCGTCGCCATCCCTATTACAACCGCCCAAAACATCTTTGGCCAAGACGGTGTCCAAACAATATCAGTCAAAACCAAAAACAAAGAAGACATCGATCAAGCAGTGCTAATCGTAGAAGAATACCTGCTACAAGATCTAGATGAAAACGATTTTAGTGTTCTAGATCAAACAAGTCTTTTAAACACCATCAATAGCATCTTGGGTGTACTAACAGTTTTTCTCGGTGGCATTGCAGGAATTTCGCTTATAGTCGGAGGAGTAGGGATCATGAACATCATGCTTGTGTCAGTCACCGAAAGAACTCGCGAGATTGGCCTCCGAAAAGCGGTGGGCGCCAAGCCCCGCGACATATTAACTCAATTTATGATAGAAGCGGTCGTTCTTTCAATAATGGGTGGCGCTATCGGCATTTTAATCGGATCAGCGGGGGCCGCAATCGCCAACCGCTTTATCACAACCTCGGTAACTCTTTGGGCAGTCGGGCTTGCCTTTGGGGTCTCCGCAGCAGTAGGAATAATCTTTGGAGTTGCCCCCGCAATCCGCGCCTCACGCCTCAACCCAATAGATGCGCTAAGATACGAATAAATACTACAGAAGCAAGTACTACCAAAGCAAACACCGTAACAAGAAGCAGTCCCGTAGCAATAAGTGCCCTTTTTCGCGTTAGTTTATGCACCTCCATCACACCAACAAACAACAGAGCAATCTGCCAAACAGACGTGACTATACCAAGAGGTTGAATCCAACCCAACAAATGCCCCGGAGTCGACGAATATATATAAATCTGCAAAGTCTTCTCAAAAGAACCCTCCACCCCAAACACCTTAAGATACAAATGAAACAAGCCGGCGAAAACCAGCATTATCGCAAAACCCACCACAATGCCCAATGGCAAAAAAAGTACCGCCTCAGGTTTTCCGCCCTTGCTTAACTGAACCAAATAATTAAATAAATAACCCAAAGAAGCCAAAACCACCCAATAAACAACAGCCCCTCGCTTACCTTTTTCTTTAAACTCCTTAAAAAACCTCTGCGGCGAAGTAATAACCTGTCTGACCTTCCGATAAACTCCCTTCAGTTCTTTTTGGATATCCACACACTAAGTATATAATAAAGTAATGCAAAAATCTCAAAACTTCCAAACTTCCAGAACTCCAAACAATACAAAAGAAAAAAATAAAAATTTAGAAGAAAGACTACAAGAATTTTTTACAGAAGTTGCAAGACTATGCAAATCCATAAGACTAGACGCAAGAACAAACAGAGTCATTTCACAGCTACTAGCCAGTAGCGGTTCAATTGCAGCGAACTACGCAGAAGCCAGCGAAGCCATGAGCAAAAAAGACTTCATAAAATGTCTAAAAATATCCAGAAAAGAAGCTAAAGAAACACTAGTCTGGCTCAAAGGGTTAAAAGTAATTTCCGATACTACTCCAAGTAAATTCGACGAACTAATCCAAGAATGCAAAGAATTTATCTATATTTTTACCAGTATCCTCTCCAAAGTCGACAGAAAATAATTTTGCATGTTTTGTAGTTTTTAATTTATAATTGCTTTAATGTCTGGAGTTCTTGAGTTTTGGAAATCTTTTGTATGTTGAAAATCGACATACTCACTCTTTTCCCGGAAATGTTCACCGGCCCCTTTGACTCTTCAATAATTAAAAGAGCAAAAGATAAAGGTTTGGTGGAAATAAATATCCATAATTTGCGAGATTGGGGACTGGGCAAACACAAGACCGTAGATGACCGCCCCTACGGCGGGGGAGTCGGAATGGTTTTAATGATTGAACCACTCTACAATGCCCTCAAATCACTCCGACCACAGACCGCCAACCACCGACCACTTGTCATCCTAACCACTCCTCAAGGCAAAGTTTTTACTCAAAAAATAGCCAAAAAACTCTCCAAAGAAAAAAGTTTGCTAATTATCTGTGGCCACTACGAAGGCTATGATGAGCGAATTAGAGATTTAGCTGATGAAGAGCTTTCAATAGGGGACTATGTACTAACAGGAGGGGAGCTGCCGGCAATGGTAATAACAGAAACAGTCACTCGCCTCCTCCCGGGGGTTCTCGAAAAACCCGACGCCGTCAAAAACGAATCCTTCTCTCCCCTACTCGAATACCCTCAATATACCCGCCCGGAAAACTTCAAGGGAAAGCGCGTCCCCAAAGTCCTTCTATCCGGCCACCACGCCGAAATAGAAAAATGGAGGGTTAAACAAGCTCTAAAAAGAACAAAAAAAAGAAGACCAGATTTACTTTAGCTAACCAAGGGGTACTTATCTTCTTTCTTCACAAACTTCTTTTCAAGTTTCTCATCCTGTTCATCAAACATTCTTTGAACCCCATCTAGTACCGCATCTATGGCTTCGGTAACAGTCTTATTCAAATACTCCTCTGAGGTTAAATTCCGCTTACTAATCTCCTCACCCACAATTACCTTAATATCACTCTTGGTAGCAAACCCAGCCTTCTTAAGACCATCGACTATTTTTTTAACAGTAAGCCCCTTTGTAGTCATTGATAAAATAATATCACAAAATGGCAAAACTTTGCCTCGCAAACTCATCAATTGCCTCGCGCCACCCCATAAATTCCACCTTCAAAGCCTTCTCTGTTCCCCTGCAATCCAATCCCCCAAACATCGGAAAATGCACATCCGGATATTTCTCCAAATAATCCTCAACTGAAGACGAAGCCACACAATTTTTCTCCCCCCTCATCCTCTCAATCAAATAACAAGCCAAATGGTACGGTGTGGTGCTATCATGGCTCGCAATATGAAACACCCCCCTTCGCCTTCTGCCCAAAATCTTCACCAAAGCGGCAGAAATCTCATCAATAAAAGAGGGGGTTATCACCTGATCGTCAAACATGGGGTAAAGCTTCCCCTCATCATACAACTTCAAAATCTTCCGGGTGTAATCAAGCTTGCCGTCAAAGCTCGCCCTATAAGGATACGAGATCCTCACAATAGAACACCTCTGCCCGCAATACTTCACAACCTTCTCCCCCATAAGCTTCGTCCAGCCATACCAATTAAGGCTTTCATATCCCTTAGCCGGCTCGTCCTCCTCACTGTACGGCCCCGGCTTCTCTGCCGTCGCTTCAAAAACATAATCCGAAGAGATATAGCACATATAAACCCCCATCCGCTTACATGCACTCACAAGGTTCATCGTCCCATTAACGTTGATATCCCACACGCTCCCTTCCTCATCCCCCCTTTCCTTCTCCGCGCCCCCGATATCCGTGTAGGCCGCACTATGCAAAACCGCATCCGGCTTAAACTTCATAAAAACCTTCTCGACTCTCGCCAAATCCGTTATATCCATCTCATCATGCGTTGAAGCATAAGTTTCATAATTGCCACCATAAAGCTCCAAAAATCTCGAAGCCACCATCCCATCCGAACCTGTAACCAATAACCTCATATTACTAAATCCGAAATCCCAAATTCGAAATCCGAAACAATTACTAATCTCAAATACACAATCACTAAACACTTTTCCTCATAATTGCGCTCATTATTTTCATAAGCTCAGTTGCTTCACGTACCAAATTGTATCTCAAACCATCAGTTTCCTTATCACCACCACAATCAACAAGTCTTAACCAATAAATAGTCTCTTTCGCTTCCTTTCTGGAAATTTTTATCCTATGAGCAAAATCCTTTTTCGTCAATGCCTCATTAGCCTCAATGTAATTCGCACCAACAGATCCCGAAGACCTAATTAACTGCTTTGCATCTTCAACATTATGGAGATTTCTAGGAAGACTCTTTACAAACACTCTTACATCTCTTGCAAACTCAAAACATCTCTCTTCAAGGTCAAACCGTTTAGAATTTTTTGGTTTATCCATTTGTTTCGAATTTCGATATTCGAATTTCGTGCTTAGGTCCTCTGGGCCTTATTTGCCCAATACTTATTCACTTCAAACAAAGTCCTAAATGTCCCTGCATCTCTCCAAAACCCACGCAGTTTCCCGCATTTTAATTTCCCCTCCTTCAAGTACAAATTATTCACATCCGTTATCTCCAGCTCCCCCCTCCCCGAAGGTTTCAACTTCTTTATCTTTTCAAAAACACTATAGTCATAAATATAAGGCGCGGTAATCGCGTAATTACTCTTTGGCTTTTCAGGCTTCTCTTCAATTCCGACAACATTCCCGTCTTTATCAAATTCAGCCACACCAAACCTCTGCGGATCAGGCACCCTTTTTAAAAACACAAACCCCCCATCTGCAAAAGCCTCAACTTCTTTTTTAATATTCGCATCCGTACAATTATCCCCAAGCATCACACATACCGGCCCGCCATCCGAAAAATCCTCCGCCAAGCTCAACGCATCCGCAATCCCCCCTCATTCTCTTGATAAGCATACTCCAAATGTTTAACCCCAAGCTCTTTGCCGTTTTTTAGTACCCTCACAAAATGCCCAGCATATGGCCCTCCGGTAACCAATAAAATCTCCTTTATTCCGGCCCGCACCAGCGTCTCAATAGGATAAAAAATCATCGGGCGATCATAAACAGGCAGAAGATGCTTGTTTGTCGCATAGGTAAGAGGGTACAACCTCGTCCCCAACCCTCCGGCCAATACCACTCCCTTCATAGAAGTATTGCAATTATACTACGTATACTTGTCCGCCACACTACTTGCCCCCCAGCTTTGGGGCTTGGTCTTTGCCACAAACCCATTTCCCGTCACCATCCCCACAACCTCCTTAATCATCTCACGTGTCGGCCCCAATGGCCCCACATCAATATGGATCTCCAAATCATACTTAGCCGGGCTCACGGCGGCCCTTAAGCTCGGCACCAGCGTGTGCGCCGCCTCCAATGAAATCACAGTTTCCGTATGGATCTTCTCCCTCAAAACCGGGATCCTGCTCACCCTTCTTTTCTTCCAAAAATACCTCGCCCCCCGGCCAACCCTATGGATAATAATTGCAGTCACATAATCCGTCCCCGAATGCCCGTTTGCATGCTTTTCCTGCGAGTCCGTCCCAATCACAAGCCTGTAGTATCTGTCCGGAGCCTCACGCACAAAACCCGAAATCTCGGCAATCATAGCAGACTGGCTCAAATACCCACTGGTTGGGCTGTTAAATCCCGTCCTTTTTTTCTCCATCGGATATTATACCTCGCTTTAGCCCCTAAGCCCAAAAAATAACAGAGAAGAGCACCACAACCCCCAACAAAGCCACTGTCGCATATTCAACCAAAACAAAAATATCCAAATCGTGATGCAAATAATGATGGACCACTCCCCAGGTAAAGTAAGCCGATGCTGTCGCCACCCCAACATAAAACTGGAATTGCCTGTCATACCAAAAAACCAAAAAAGCTATTATCGCCGCCCCCAATACCCCGAACAAGCTCAAATAATGCGGCAAATCCTTCGCAATCTTTCTTATAGTATTCTCGTTCATAGAATATCTCCCACTCTAGCAATCCAAATTACTATCAAAATCATTCCAAAAAATGCCAAGTGTGCCAGCATCTTACTGCCGCTTCTGGATACCCTTCTCCTCGAAATCACCACAAAATCAGCCATTATTATGGCTATAAGCCCCACCACTAATATTATCGAGATAGACCTTGTCAAATCAAACGGCGAAACAACAACGTTTGTTGTATACAAAGGTAAGGCTTCTCTTTCCACTACTTCTTCCCCCGCCCCTAACGAAACCTGCTCTGCAGCTGAAGTGGAGGGCGGCACAGCCGCAGCCACCGGTGCAACAACCTCCGGTACTCCGGCCAGCGGCGTCCCGAATAGCTGCACAATCAAAGTCGTATCCACACCATTTAAATCCCCCTCGATAACAGCCACACCAATCTCCTCATACCTGTCCGATAATAAATTATCTTTATGCGTCGGTGAGGCCATCCAAGCCTCAACAGCAGACGCGGGGTTACTAAAATCCCGTGCCAAATTCTCCCCGGCATATTTATATTTATACCCGGCACTTATAAAAAACGACCAAGGCTCCGTACCATCCGGGCTTGTGTGCGACCAATAATCCTTATTAAGCATATCCGCCCCCTTTGCTGCAGCAGCTTGGTTTAATACCGCATTCTGCCTCAAGGCAGACAGCCCCTGCGCAATCCGCTTTTCATTGGTAAGCCTGATTACCTCCTCCGGGCTGATATTTGCCGCATAGCCCAAAACCCCGCCATCCACCCTTGTAAAAAAGCTCATCCCAACCTGCCAAACAACCAAAACACCGATCACCAACCACAGAATACTAGGATGCATCACCCGCGCCCGAAAGTTATTACTCTCGTGAGGAAGCAAATAATGATATAGTTTGGACAGGCTACTCATAAAAATATCAGCCGGAACTCACGCGGATTATAAATGCTACAAGACCTCCAAGAAGCAAAAGCGCCGCCAAAGCCCAAACTACAATCACTCTCCCAACCGTGCCAACCAGGCTCTTTAAAAAGTCCTCCATACAATATCAATATACCACATCTCAAAGCTCAAGTTCCGAAGAAAAATCCCCAACTTCGACCACTACTACTGAAGGCTCATGGTACACACATCCCTCATCCGAGCAACTCCCAAGAAAAACATTGCCACTACACCAGTCATCCTCTAATCTACCAATAATCCCATAATCTAAACCTCCATATTCATAACTGATTAAATAATCCATTCCTTCACAGTCCAGACCAAGCAGCCCAAAAGACACTGTGTTTTCTCCATCTTCATATATTCTTAGTACGTATTCATCAAATTGTTGCAATCCATAGACGTTTCCAGAAACAGATATTCTAGAGACATAACCGGCCTCACTCACGCCGACCAACGTACTTAAAACCAGTGTGGTCATCACTAATATTTCAAGTATTGCTCTCATCTTTTTGTTCACTTTTGGCCAACAACTTTCTTACCTCCTTCACAATATTCCAGATTTCCATCATTATGATTACCAATGCAGGAACAATAATAAGAAGAAACATCCCCTCGCGGGTCCTGGTAAAGCTAATCGGAAAGCCAAGAAGCGGTATCCAAAAAGCCACTTTCCCCACAACCAATTCTTTCTCTACAGCAAAAGGATCCTCGGCGTCATTTGCATCTCCCTTTGTAACAAACTCAACACCATCTTCCTCAACCACACGCACAATCCTGTGTGTAGTAGTAGTTTGGTAAACGCGGTTTTCATCCCTCTCTTCAGACATAAAAGTTATAATATCCCCCGCACTGTAGTCGTCTACGCTTTTTACTCCAACCACACTGCCCATCGGAATCGTCGGGGACATCGAACCGCTCTGAACAGTAAAAAGCTTCACACCTCCGGGCAAATCAAATGCGGAAGAAATAAATATCACCGCCGTAACCACAAGCAACGAAACCACAACCACATAGGCCACGCTTTTTACTATCTGCAATACTTTTTTCATAAGCTTAGTAAGTTGCACGAGGGGCAGGCCCATGCAACCAAACAAAACTCACGCTCTAAATGGGCCAATTCGTATAACCATCAACATGGAGGTTAAACCCCGTCGTCTCTCCCATTAAGGCCGTCTGATCACCGCTGTCCGGCAAATACACATCAAAAGTCATTGTGAATGAATTTCCCGGAATAAGCTCTGCGTGAGCTCCCCACTGGGTAGCATACAAAATATCTGCACCGGTCATATTTTTCAGCTTGCCATCATAAGCAATACACCCCCTACCGGCCTCAAACACAACATCACCATTTGAGCAGCCGCCCCATCCAGCATTAACATACAGTTTTGCCTTAAGGGCATTGTAAAGATCCTGGTTGCCACTAGTATACTCAGATCTGGCAAGAAGACCTTTTGCAGAAAGTGTACTTGGCCCAGCAAAATACGGCTGACCATAATTCTGCAGGGCAAACTCTTTAGTGTAAACATCCCCAGGGGCCATGTTTTCCGCCACAAACCCAGGCAAAACCTCTTGGTCATTAAACCTTATCTCTAGAATTCCGGTCGAAAAAGTGTTCACTCCCAACGTAGCTCTGTCCGTGAAATACGCTTTGGTAACACCGGCAATAAGCGCCCCCATCGCAAAAATCGTAACCAAACTTACAAATATCTTCCTCACTTATATCACCTCCTTTCTAAAAAGCCTGTATTTTAGGCTTAGTATGCCCCACCATTGGCAGGGCATCTAAACCCAAAACTTACTGGCTCCACCCCGGATTAGCCCGCTGCGTCGCATCAATCACAAGATTTGCCTTCAACACAGAATTCTGAACACTATTAGGAGCAGTAGGGTCCATCCTCACCAATATCTCATAACACGCTCTATAACCCGGCGCAAAAGCATATATAGGATCATCCATCAAAATCCACGTGTTATCCACGGTCAAATCATTCAGAGAAGTGCCAGACCACAAAACTGTACTAGTGTCTGGCCCAGGCCCATAATCACAATCGCTAGGCAAACCCTTATTGCTAGCTACAGTCCCAGTCAGCATAACCGCTCTCACCTTCAGATAGTTAGAAACGTTATGATCATTTTGGGTAACGTTCAGCTTACCTCTCCACTTCATATCATAATCTCCCACATTTCTTACCCAAAAAACCCCGGCAGACACATAACTTCCCTCTTCCTCTGGCTTCGGCTCAATATTGGAAACAGTAAGAGGGCCTCCTCCAACCCTCACTTCCAAATCTCCCGTTGTAACCTCATTTGCCCCCAGAACCTTTTGGTCCGTAAACCAAGCTTGGGTAGCACCAATCACCAAAACACTCACCGCAGAAATTATCAATAAAGAAGTAACAATTCTCCTCACATTTATCACCCCCTTTCTAATCCCCACCTCGTCCTATAACCAAACCGTCTAAAAAAGGCAGGGAAATTTTTGCATTAAAAAACCCCGAGCTCAGCTCGGGGCTTCAAAAGGTATCTTATAATCCAAACAATAATCCATGGTAAGTTCAATATAGTTAATCAAACTCGGCCTGTCAATAAGATGTTACCTTCACTTCAATACTTTCACTATCGGCTCGTCTACTAATTTCCACGCTTACCCCACCACCCTCCCCATCCGCCACAAGTTTATTTGTCACCTCACCATTAACAGTGTTTCTCACAAAACTGACAGCGCCATACCCTCTCTCATTTATTTTAGCTTCATACCACTTGGTAACAACCCCCACATCCCCAGTAACCTCCAAAACAAGCCGACCACTATCACTTATCACTCTTGCTCCTGGATACATCCAGGAAGAATCAGAGGCACCCTGAACAACTGGAGAACTTGTGGGAATCGAAGTGGGCAACTGCATCTCCGAAAACTGACCACCAACCACCGACCCCTGCCCCTCCGTAGTCCCGAGGCTTTCCGAGGGACGAAGGGGGGACTGACCACTGGTCACTACCCTTCCTATTAAAATAAGAATAGCCACAAGAAGCTTCATGCGTATCTTTACAAAAATGACGTAAAGAAATTAGTAATACTTTTTCTCTTCTGTATCCCCCGCCCGGCAATCGCAGCCGTCACAAGCCCGACAAGGACGTTTGTCAAACCTTCATCCGGCTCATCATCAAAAGAAATCGGGTCAGGTTCCGGCTCCTCCGGTTCCCAGGCACACATTCCCAACACTCCCTCCTGTTTCACCGCCGCAGGCAAAAGCCCTTTTATCAAAACGTCCGAGTCCGCAAAAGCGCTTATCTCTGCCCCATCCGGACCCACCCTACCAAAAGCCGTTGCTCTGGCAATATAGCTTCCCCCTAGTGCACTTTTTGACAAAACTAAACCGGTAGTAACCTTAACACCCTTGCCAGGCTCAATATCCCCAAGATCAAAAACAACTCCTCCGATCTCACCATACTCATCAATAAGGCTAAGAAGAAGCTTCGTCCCATAAACCTTACCAGTTCCCGTATTTTTTACATTCATAAAAAAGGTTATTGTATCTCCGGGCAAAACATGTGTGCCGATATTATTCGTCTGGCCCACCCAAAGCTCTCCCCCTTCCTCCATCGTCGCTCCTCCCCCTTCCTTCTCTTCTACATCCTCCCCCGCCCCCAACGTAGCCGCAGGCGGAGTGGGGTCATCTTCAACTTCAAAAAAGCTCACTCCACCAATATTGCCCACAAGCCTTCCAAAGATATTGATTATCCCGATAAATCCGCTGGAATTAATAATATTGGTATTAACCATATTAATAATCGATACGCTGCTAACTGCCCCACCAGTTTCAACATACCCCCCTCCGACAGCCGAATTGCCTCCCGAATCTGCAGTAGAGGCAACCCTGTTATAAACATATGCCTGATTACCAACAGATAGATCATCATAGCAGCCGATACATTCACTAACCCCACCAATTCCACCCTCACCCCAGCCCAAAAACTCACCCTCCCAGCTTCCCAAAACATTAATGTTTAAATAATAAAATAAAGTATTAATATAGTTTTGGTTGATAAGATTAATAATATCAACAAGGCTCAAGGCATCCCCCGTTGAAACCTCTGCCGCACTGTTGCCACCGGTGTTGGCATTCGAGCTCACTTCATTCACTACTTCAGCGCTATTATCCAAACCAACCTCTTCCACCCCCAGCGGAGCCGAAGACGGAGTGGGGCCACCCACCAACTCCGGTAAAATTATGTTTCCGTTCACATCCCCAAAAATATTAATCGTCACAAAATACACCTCGGAACCAACAATAGTCGTATTCACTCGGTTAACCAAAGTAACTATTGAGTATGTATCTCCCGTCTTAATAACGGCATAGTCCGCAGTTGCCGAATTTCCCCCGGAACCCGCAAAAGAAACAATATCATTCTCAATCACCGCATAATTCTCTCCCTCAAAAACTCCAACATTCACACTTGCCTCCCCCGTATCTTCAACAACATCTTGAGCAATCTCTTGGGCAGCCTCACTGCTTAGGTCAATATCCCCATCAAGAATAAAGACATTCAAGTTATAAGTTTTAACTTCAGAGTCAACAACAGTTGTATTAACGTCATTCTCAACCTCTACCACACTAACACTGTCCCCAGTATCTACTACTACCTCCTCCCCTGCCCCCAACGTAGCCGCAGGCGAAGTGGGGCCAACCTCCTCAGCTTGCTCCAATTCAACTGGATCTTCCATTATTTGAGTATCATCACCAATTTCAACATCTTCAATAATTCCTTCAGTATCTTCTGCTGTTTCAGTGAACTCTGTGTCTAAAGTTTCCCCCTCGTCCTGCTCTTCAGCATTTACCTCTCCAGCAGCGTTTTCCCCAGTCTCTGCAACCGTTTCAACATCATCAACAACCACCGCCTCACTTCCTATCTGCACATCCTCATTCTCCTCTTGTTCAACATTCTCCGTAGTCTCATCAGTATCCTTTGCAGTCTCAATAGTTTCGGTACTTTCAGGGGCCACCTCCTCAACCTCGCTTGCCAGGGCAACCAAACCAGGCATCCCAATCCTGGTAACCATAATTGCACAAAGAAGATAAATTGCTGCTATTTTTCGTATTTTTCTCAATTTATAAAATATCCTTTCTTTTTTATTTATGTGCCTTCCTGGGGTGGCAGGTGCCACCCCATTCAGACACTCCAAACAGGTGATTAATCGGCGATACCACCAACTACGTTGGTGTTAATCACACCCTCAACTAGCGATCGTGCAGTCGCATCGCCGCTTCTTACAAACCCGCCCCTATGCACACTATTCCATCCGGTGTTCGCTGTAGTATCAACATAGTTACTCACCCACGCACGGCTATTCAGTGTTATGTCATCATAACAATCACAACCTACAGAGTTTGTGTTGACCATGTTGTAAACATTACCAACCGCCAAGGCATCACCCGTAAGGATTGTTCCCTTTGCGGGTACGTATCGCCTGTAATGGGATGTGCCATCCACACTGTTCCACCCTGTGTTGGCAACGGTATCAACATCATTGCGAACAATTGCACTGCTATTGACTACCAACTTTGTGGGTTCAGGCTGTGGTTCAGGCCAGTGGTAAGCTGCTGCTGGAGCCGCAGCGACTGCCATAAAGGTAACTACCAAAACTAAACTTGCTACTTTCCTCATTCTCTTATCACCTCCTTTCTTTACCCGCCAGAAACTTTGGCACGAGGCGTGAACGAACAGTTCCCAAAAGCCGAGTGCGAAAATTCGGCGGGCCGTATTTTCAACTCACCTAATTATCTCTAGTAAACTCCGTAAAAAAACGGAGGCGTTCCAACTCGAAATACTTATAAGTCAAGTTGGAAAGCCTCCGTTTGCGGTCAGCTTCCTAAAAATATAGGCAAATTACAATATTATTTGTATACAAGTAAAGCTAACTTGTCAAGACCCATTCTTCCCTGTAGTTTTCTTAATATTACGGACAGAAATCTGCGTCACGACGCCATTATGGACATAAATCTCCACACTTCCAAATGCTTTTACACTTTTTAGGGATTTTTTAATCTCCCCCACAAGCGTTTTGGAGATCCTTCTAGTAGAATATTCAATCTGCGGCTCCATCAAAAACACCCCTCTCGGGGCAGTGAGCCAGTATAGTCAAATACCTATGGGGCGTCAAGGGGAAACAGAACAAACATTTAAACATTTTGGTAAAATTATTGCTATGGACTACGTCAAAGAATATATAGAGAAAAACCCAACCATGCATCTTGAAGACTCCCTCATGAAAGTCAACCAAATTATCCAAGTAATTCCACCAACTCTAAAAGTAAAACGATTACTCGATGTAGCATGTGGCGCAGGTCTAATAACTATAGAACTAGCAAAAAAACTGAATTCTACAAACAATGTAGGTGTCGACATATCAAAGGAAATGATCAAAAAGGCAAAACTCCTAGACAAAGAAAAACTAGTTAAGTGGAAAGTAGCCGACATATTTGAGTACAAAGCCGCAAAAACCTTTGATCTCGTCACGGGTATAGACATACTAGAACACATAGAAAATGACAAAGAATTTCTTAAGACAGTCAGCAGACTAGGCAAGTTTATCCTCATCAGAACCCCCTTAGAAAAAACTGGCTTTTCAACTTTTCTAAGAAAGACGGGAATCTACGATCCATGGAAAGATACGGAAAAAAGGTTCGGCCATATCCACCATTATGACGAGCAAGATCTCTATAGCCTGTTTAAGAGCTGTAACCTCAAAATTGTCAAATCTGTCTCTGTACCGCTGGCCAAGAGATCCAAACTCATCTGGGAAATTTTTCGACTGCTGTTCTACCCAATAGCTCTTTTCTCTTTAGAAAAAATGGTCAAAGTAAGCGGTGGGTTCAAAATCATACTTCTCAAAACCTAACAAAATATGCCTACAATTTGCTACATTCATAAAGACATTGGAAACATAGACAGAGGTGGCCTTTGTGTATTATTCAAAACTCTTGCACAAGGCATGAGAAACATGGGCTGGAAAACAAGTTGTGTGACAACCCAAGAATTGTCCATAGATGGTATAACAACCTTTAAATTACCCAAGGAAAAAGACCCTCACAAACATTCAAAAAGAGTCACCAAAATTATAGAAAAAGAAAATTTCGATATTGTCGAATCTTCCAACTGGAGATTCGAGTTGCTAGACTACACAACAAAGTATCCAAAACCTCAAAGGCAATCAAAAGTTGTGGTCAGGTGCGACCCGCCAGCAGCAACCCTCTTTCCGAACATGCATAAATACTCCAAATACGAAAAGATCCTATGTCAGAAGGCAGACAAATTAATTGCGGTAAGCAAATTCGCGCAGGAAACAATAAGAAAAAAATACAACATCAAAAAAATAACCGTAATCCACAACGGAATAGATCCAGTCAACCAAAAACTCCTCAGCAGCACAACAAACTGTAAAGTAGTCAAACCAGACAAGATAAATATTTTTTGGGTAGGCAAAACCACAAAAATGAAAGGCTTTGACTACTTGGAAAAAATTGTACTAAATTCGCCCGACAACTTTTTCTTTATAATAAACATTGGCCACTCAGTCCAAGAGGTCCGGTGGAGCCAACAAACACTCAAGAGAGAAAACCACGTCTTTGTCCAAGATCTCTCCAAAAATGATCAGCTTGCAATATGGTCAAATTGTCATGTTTTTGTATCAACATCAAGAGTAGAAGGTTTCGGCATCGCAGTCACAGAGGCTCTGTCTCTCGGACTGCCAGCAATTATAAACAAAGATTGCAGGGCGTACAGCGAATTCAAAGGAATAAGCGGTGTCACACTAGAAGACGTTACTAACATCAAAAAGCTTTATACCGCTATAGTAAAATCATCCTCAAAAAGGTACAAAATCAATAATCTCCCTAAAAAACTCACATCCAAAGAAATGGTTCAAAAATCAATCAAAATATATCAATCACTCCTATGAAAATACTTTTTATAGCTCCCCCCATTGGAGGAATAGATGTCTATACAAACGCCTTATCCAAAGCATTGACAAAACTAGGTGCAAACGTCGAAATTATGGGAAGTTTACCTAAAGAAACAGCTTACGATACCAAAAGGAGAAACTGGAAATCAACACATAAAGTAAAGGAGATAGCCTCCCAAGTGGCCGACCGAATCCCCTTTCACAGGTTTGATATAAACGCTTTCCACTTTGGCAAAAACGACATCGAACAATACATCCCTGTCGTTATAGACAAAAAAAATATTCAGATTAAAAACCCGATATACTACGTCCACTTTCTGTCTAGGAATCTTTTTTCAGACTATCTCAGCGACAGTCTTGCACAACAGGAAGTAGAAGAAAAAGTATACAATTTTTTCAAAAGCTATATATTTTTCGGAAAATTTGCTAAGAAATATATGGAAACTCAAACTGACAGAAAACTCAAAGGAATTATTAGTTTCCATCCGGAGTCACACTCAAAAGACATACCACTCAAAACTTCAGCTGGTGTAAAAATATTTTTCCCCTCCAACCCAAAGAACGCTGTGCCAAAAGTTATCTTTGCAGGATTTGCCGCAAATTACAAAGACTACAATCTTTTGTTAGAATCCTTCAATTACGTCCAAAAACCAATGACCTTTGTCTTCGCAGGACCCGGGTGGCTAAAAAGAATAGGCGTCACCTCAAGACAAATTGGTCCTGTCAACATATCAGTAGTAGAAAGATACCTAACAGCCCAAGAATACAGATTCGCCTGTGAGTATTCAGATTTCGGAATTTTCCCCTACAGACAACCAGCAAACTCCAAAGAAGTTTTCCAAGGCTCAGGCGCCCTACCAAACTTCCTGTTCTTCGGCAAACCCTGTATCACCCTCAACGAAGGAGTACTGCCAGAATACGTTGGAAGAGCAGGAATTATCGTGAAAACAAATAACCCAAGAGATCTAGCAAACGCCATAAACAAAATGCTCGACCCAGCAACAAGAATGCGCTATTCCAGAATAGCAAAACAGCGATCCCACCTATTCAGCATAGAAAGGCACGCCAAGGATTGCCTCACCCACTTTGAGAACCTTCTCCAGAAACCTGAACAGGAATAAACGAATCAATGACTTTCCAATTCTCATCTCCTTTATGCCAATCGTACCTCAAAACCACAACCTCACCATACTTATTCAAATACTCAAGGCTCTTATTATAAGTACAATTTAACAGAGCGTGAAGCACGGTCTTTCCTATACTCGAGTGCAAAACCAGCATCACGCTCTCATGCAAGTCATAAATGCTATATAGTTTCGCCATAGCACGCGAAGCCGCCATCTGCGTCGTCTCCACCTCTTCACGGCTCACAGACCTCACATAATACTCATTAAAGGCACTGTTTTTAATAATTTTCTTCTGCCCTCCAACCAAAAGTTCCGCAGTCTCAATCGCCCTTTTGTACAAACTCGCGTAAACCGCCTCGAATTCATAATCCTTAGCTTCCAAGAAACCCGAAATCTCACCAGCCTGTTCTCTGCCACCATCACTCAACCCCGGATCATCGGTACCCCTCTGCCCCGTATGACAATGTCTCACAAGAATAATCTGCCTCATATCTCTACTCAACGACAGAATCAACTGCTTCTCGAATATTATCAAGCTTCATACCTCCACGCAAATACCAAAAAGTCACTCCCGAATCTCTCATCGATTCGTACATTTCCATCGCGTTGTCTGATATCTTTCTTCGATTAATTGATACAGATTGAACAGGTATCTCCCCCCAAGGCAAAGGCGAAGACATGCGCTGCATATAAGCTTCAAAAACAGATTGTTCTAACAATTTCCGGGACTTCTCTTCTTCTAACTTATCTACTGTGTTTACTTTTTCCTTCGGATTAAGACTAACAAAAAACCAATGTCTGGGCCTAACTTCTCTATTAGCTGGAATTACTGAAAAGCCCGCCTTCCCAAGAGAAGCTGGTGTAATCAACAGCACCCTTTCTCCACTTGACCTATCAGTCGTCTCTCTAGCCTCAACCTTTGGCTCGTTCACTCCTTCAAAAAAGTCGTTAAAACTGCGCTCACGTACAGGAATATCATGTGGCAAAGGATGCAAACCTACTTGGTCATTTCTCTCCCCCACCACAACCTCATCATTGGCATAAAACCCATATCTAGCTGACCTTGCACAAGCTATAACTGAAGTAGTCTTTCCGTACTTCCGCGCACCCGATCCCGTGTCAGGCGACGAAAAAACAATCCCCTTGCCTTTTTGATCGACAACACACCCCGCATGGCACACAACTAAATTACCATTGTAAACCTCCTCAAGTTCTTTTAGGGCATGCCTCCTCAAAAAACCTGCAACTAAAAACTCCGGCATCGCACTAACACATGCATGTGCCCACTCCCCACCCTTACCCCAACTAACAACCACATACCGCCCAGGCGAAGCAACAAACGCCCTCTCGGGTCTATGCCTCAAAAGACCATAGACCCTACCCCCCTCATCAACATTCACAGTTTGAGCCTTAGGATTAAATCCAGGGCTATCATGTTCAGCAGCTCTAATAGAAACACTATTGACCGAACCAGCTCCTGGTTCCACACCTTTCCATTGATACATTATGCCATCCACATACCCAGCAAGACTCGGCGGCACCTCAACCCGCACAACAGTACCCCCAAAACAATATTCTTCTCCTTCTAATATCTCCCTACGAGGCTCGTCTTCTTCATTGTTCATATTGCTAAACTACACCTATAACTAATGCTATCATAGTACTATGGAAACCATCTCATTCGTAATAATCAACAGAAACAATAGACTGTATTTAAATAAGTGTCTAGAATCAATCGATAAGCTCACATATCAAAACAAAGAAATAGTTCTCGTGGACGACCACTCCACCGACGACTCCTTGCACCTACTCGATATTAAACCACACAAGTTAATTAAGCACCACCGCAACTTAGGAATTGCCCCATCACGAAACAAAGGTGTTAAACAATCAAAAGGCAAAATAGTCTTTATTATAGACTCGGACATCGAAATAACAAGAGTAAACATCAAAAAAATAGTCAATGTGTTCGAAAAGAACGAAAAGCTGGTCGCCTTAAGCGGAAAATATATCTCAAAAGGAAAATCAAACGGTAACAAAATTCTCGACGCAAGAAGGATACATATCTTCGGAAAAGATAAAAAAGAGATAGTCTATAACCTTAACAATTATACGACCTTTTCGGGTGGGTTCTGTGCTATTCACAAAGAAAGGCTCGGAAACATTACCCAAAAAGGTAAACCGCTTGTAGGGGGTGAAGACATTTTATTCCAACTTAAACTCATTAACAAAGGGTACAAATTTAGCTACGTGCCTTACATGATAGGAACACACCATCACAAAAGAAACACAAGAAAAACTATTTTGAAGGCCAAAAGTGAAGCAAAAGGCGACGTCTGGTTAACAAGTGAAGCATTAAAACAAGGAATCCGCTTACCGATTTTCATTTCCATCTTCTCATTTCCCATATTTCTTCTTGCAGGAATAATATTTCTCCAACCTCCTCTGGTATTTATCGAGTTTCTGCCTAACTTGTACTTAATAGTTAGACACAGAAAATTGGTTTTCGTTTATCTACTCCTCTACGATTTTCTCTTATATATATTCTATATTTACTACACTTTTATATTTCTTATAGGAAATGAGTCATTAAACATAAAAGCAAAATATTTATATAACGGGATTAAGTGTAATATATTAGGAAAATACTATTGGTTTAAAAATCAGCTATAAACGATCACAAGTACAAATTAGAAAACCACTAACTAAGTCCTCAACCTCTCCAGATAAGAACTCGCAGAAGATAAATTACCCCCGGCCAGAATATCATTAGACATGGCAATTATCATCCTCCTTGCCACATCCATAAATTTAGATATCACTAAATCACCTGGGTCAATATCAGCTACCAAAACATTTCTATACTCCTTAACCACGGCATACATCAATTGCAAACGAAAACTCACTAGTTCACTCTCCGATTGCGCCCTTCGTTCCAGATCCACCGATAACTGCACCAAAGCATCAATATTAACAAGAGACTTTGCAATAAACGTTGATACATCATACCAACGAGTAGAAATGGTTATCCGGTCCCAATCTATAAAAAACAAATCTCCAGAATCTGTTTTCACAATATTATATCCATAGACGTCGCCGTGCTGGAGAACCATACGAGAGTCGCGATACACTGAAAGTCTTTCACAACAAACTCTAGACGCACGGGATAAAACTTCCAACTCATCACCAAACGTATGATCTCCAATTACTCTCACATGATCCCCAAATCGAGACGCAAAATACCACCAATCTCTCGGAGGCCCCAACCGCTCCAACAATCCACTATCCAACCTCATACCCATAATCGGAAGTTGTGACCAGCAAAACTCATCAACAAAACCAACCACAGCATAAGGATCTATATCAGAATCAAACTCGCCATACTTCTCAGTCATTATCCTTTGACCAGGAATGTACTCAACAACAAGCTCTTTAATTCCCTGTTCCTCATCGACATGTATCTCAATGGGTTTTGGACACGGAAACCCCCTCCCATGCAATTCTTTCAATATCCCAAAAACAGCCTCAAAATCCGGATAACTATCAATCTCCTGCACCTTAATAACACCCTTCTCTTGCTCCTTACTCACCGTACACCACCTCCACCACCTCACCCCTCCTCATATCCTTCCCATTCACCTTCACCCCCAAACTCCACCCAATTGTCATCGCAACCGCCATTCCCACTCTTATCCCGGTAAAAGACCCCGGTCCGGCTTTTACCTCCACCTGGCTTATATCCCCTATCCTCTTTCCTTGTTTCTTAAGAACCTCATCGATAAAAGGCAAAAGCCTCTGTGCCCTTTCTTTTTTGGCATCAGTCTCAAATCTCTCCTCATCAAGCCCAACAATAATCTTTTCAGAATTGGTAGTATCGATATACAACTTCATTGCCAAATTTTAATCTTTCTCCCGCCGTCAACATACTCAAAATCAACCCAAATAGTATTCTTGGGAAGCACACCCCTAATCTTTTCCGCCCATTCAATCACCACAATATTTCCCGGCTCACTCCAAATATCTCTCAACCCCAAATTCTCCACCTCACCCCTTAAATCCCCCTCCAACCTATACAAATCCACATGGTACAAATTTTTGACATTTGAATTTGGAAATTTGGAATTTGTTTGTAATTTGGTATTTGAAATTTGGTAATTTCTCATAATAACGAATGTAGGTGACAGAATTCTGACTTTTACCCCAAGCCCCTCAGCCATTCCCTGCACAAACGTTGTCTTTCCGCTTCCCAAATCCCCAACCAAACCAACAACAATACTATGCACTCTGCCCTTTGCACTATGCACTAGATTAGCTGAAAATCTTTTGCCCAACGCCTTAGTCTGGGAGGCATTTTTGGTAATCTCTTCCATATTAAATAAATCGCCAGAACCGCTCCAATTGTATCAAAAATCACGTCTCTAAAAGTAGAACCCCTCCCCGGAGTAAACGACTGATGAATCTCATCCAAAATTCCATAAACAATTGCCGCCAAAATGGCCAGATATCCGGCCGAAACCTTATCCGCCCCACTTTCTTTAAGTGCCCTATACACCAATGTCGCAAAAGTCCCAAACACCACTACATGCGCGCTTTTTTTTAAAATAAAATCCTGCCAGTCAATGTACGACGCAGTCCCCGTAGGCTTTGACGAAAACATATAAATTACCAAAGCCCACAATACAACCGGAAACCAAAACCTAAGAAAGCGGCTCATTCTTTTTATTATACTGTTTTAATTTCTGCTTTATAAATGGCGTGGCAGCCACTCCCATAAATCCTCCTCCTGCAACTACCAGCCCCGCCGCAGCCATAGCCTTTGGAAAGCCACCTTCATCACTGCCTTCCTCTTCAGTCGCAGTGGGAGACGGAGTCAGTTCGCTTCGAATACCCATTACATCCACACCATCACTTTGTTCCTCCTGTTTACTTTTAGTAGGCGTCGGCTTGCTAGTAGGCGAGGGTGCAAGCTTTTTAGTCGGTGTGGGGGTTTTGGTAGGAGTTGCCGTTGGTTTACTCGTCGGTGTTGGAGTCTCAGCCAAAGGCTGATCGTCCTTTGGACGAGGCGTTGGCGTAGGCGTTGGCGTTGGAGTATAACAAACCTTAGTGTCTTCCGATCTAATTGTCTCAATATTCGAAAACCCCCTAGTTTGCTCACCCGCCAACTTCCAAATACTCTCCCCATCCGCAACTCTTGCACCCACTTGGCTTCCTGAAGGCGCTTCCAAGTCAGCACTTGTCCCACAAAAATAACCATTCCCGTCTCCATAAGCAACACAATCGACTCGCGCACCGCTATTCAAAAGTAAGATCCTGTCTCCCTCGTTATTTAATCGATTAGAAACAGATCTATCACAAAATCCCTTAGCAGGTAAAATTACACCAGAAAACACCAAAGCCTCCGAGGACTCAGAAGAAGCCGTACTGTGGTTAATAGACCAGCCAGTCAAATCAACATCAGAACCAGAAGTATTATAAATCTCCACCCAATCACTATCTCCATACGAACCAAATTCATTTATCACCACCTGCGCCAACACTTCCTTATTAAGACTAATAACCAATCCAAAAATAATCCCTCCTCCAACAATTGTTTTAATGAATTGATTCATTGATACAATTACAATCTCCGTTTTTTGGCTTCTCGAATTTCATCTCGAACCACCCTCCAAGTTTTACCTTTTGTACCAGTCCCTAATACCCCAGTAATCACTTCTGCCAAATCTTCCAGTCGCTCATTAAGCCTATCATTTCTAACCGATTTATCCACAAAACCTTTTAACACACTTCCGTTCTTATATATTAAACTAACACTCCTCACTGTCGCCGTACTTACTTTAAGAAGCGATGATATCTGCCGATAATCATAATTCTTGGATAACAAATACGCTATCGCCAACCTTTTGGACAACATAATTTGCTCCGTTGGGGTCAGATATTCTTTTAAGAAGCGTACCAGTTGATTTTTATTTCTAACCTGAAGAATCGTTTCCAAAAACACATCAAACACCTTTTCATAAACCTCGTCATTTATCTTTCTTTTAGATACTTGAGGCATTTATGTATTAATGAATTGATTCATTGATACAAGCACATCAATAGTTTACATGCAAGTAATAGGTATCATACCCATCATCCTGGTCCACATGGACATAACGAAGCGTGCCGCCGCCGCAACCAATTGCACCTCTATACAAAGTCCCCGGCTTCACCGCCTTCACAGTCAAATCCCCGTCATTATTAACCATATCAAGCCCCGTATGTGGCAGCCCCCCATAATAACGCAGGTTCGCCGCATAATACGTCATTCCATATCCTTGTGTAATTCTCACCGGATCATTAATGGGCCACTGCCATCCGCCGGTAAAATCAAATTGCCCATCGGGCGCATTATCCCAAATCACTACTTTAGGAACTAAAAATGAAGCCGGGTTTGTATGAGCCTCGTTCTGCACAACCTCAAAATGCAAATGTGTCCCGCTTGAGCAAGCCGAGACACCGGGAATTACACTCGCTATCCTCTGCCCCTCACCAATTTTGCCAACCTCCGTCTCCTCACCCTTTCCGGCAATAATCGCTTGTATCGCCTCAATCTCCGCCTTGGCGCGGGCTAAAAGCTCCTGATACCTCTTCTCATCATTTCTTGTAACCTCCAAAAGGTTCGCCTTCGCAGCTTTTTGCGCCCCCAAAACTTTGCTCTGCTGCTCAAGTTGTACTTTAAGCTCCTCCAGCTTGTCCTTCTGTACATTATAAGTATCCTTAGCCCCAGACAGCCTCCCAATCAAATTTCTATCGGCCTCCTGAATTTTGCGTAAATAATAAATCCTCGAAAAAGCCTCACTCAAGTCATCCGACGATGCCACAAACACAACAGCCTCGTTAAACCGGGACATCTTATAAGTCTCAACAGCTCGGCTGACAAAAGCCTCCCCCAAAGAAGACAAACTAACCTCAAGCTGCCCAATCCTATCAGTCAATAGCTTAACCTGCTCCTCCGTCTGATTTATCCTTACCGTCGTTAAATTAATCTGGGCATCAAATGAAGCGATTTGATTTTTCAGCGTATTCGCCTCTCCGACAAGCCTGGTCAACTCTCTTTGATACTCCTCAATCTGACGATTTAACTCATCAAGCCTATCCGCTCTGGTCGGTGAAGCTAGTCCCAGAGCAACCACAAATAGAAAAAAAATTACTATCCATTTCCTCATCGTCTCCTGCTACCAGTTCGGCTCAACGCCAACCCTCCGCCAATTATAGCGATAAAAAATGCAACCACAAGCTCCCCCAGCATTATAACCCCCAAAAGCCCCAATAAACTCCCCATATCTCTCGGCAAAACCTCAATCTCACCAAAATATTTCAATACAGACGGCGTCAAATAAAGTATCAAAATCAGGGCCGCCAGCCATCCGAAAAACGCCCCCAAAAATCCATAAACAACACTTTCAATCAAAACCGGCGAGCTGATAAACGCCCGCGTAGCTCCAATCAAACCCAATATCTCTATCTCGTGCCTTCTGGAAGCAATTCTCATGCCCACAACAACCATTAGTACCAAAAACGACGTCACACCCAAAACAGCCATGATAACAAGCCCCCCAAGCCTAATATATTTCGTAACTGTCTTTAATCTCTCCACAACTCCCCCCAGCGAATCCTCACTGCCAATACTTGCCGTAAACCCAACACTTTCAACTATCTCATCTTGTTTAACCTCTTCAATCACTTGGTCTGCAAATTCCAAATCGCTCACAGAAAACTCCAAGCTCGCAGGAAAAATAGAAGGATCGACAAGCTCCGCCAGCAAAGGGTTGTCCGCCGTTGCCTCTTTATAAATCTCAAGCGCCTGCTCCTTGCTCACAAAATTCACCTCGCGCACGCGCTCGTCTCCCTGTATTTTCGCCCGGAGAACATCTATCTCCTCCAAGCTAGCCTCATCCTTCAGAAACGCAATTACTTGAGGACGGGTTGTAAAGTAGTTTAGGACCTGGTTTGAAGAATAAACCAAAATCGCCAAGACCGTTGCCACAAAAAATGTCACACCCAAAACGCTCACCGCAGCCAGGGCCTGAAAAGGCGCCCGCCTGATACTGGACAGAGCCGATCTTATATGTAGCTTTACACTCATTTCTTTTTAATCTTTATCATCCTCATCCCAAGCTTATCAATTAGCACTTTGTGATGAGAAGACACAATTACGGTCTTTCCCTGCTTATTTATTTTAACCAAAAGCTCAATAATCTTCTCAGCCGTTTCCCAATCCAAGTTTCCGGTCGGCTCATCAGCAAAAATCACCTTGGGGTTTGTCACAAGCGCACGCGCAAGCGCCACTCTTTGAAGCTCTCCTCCGGAAAGCTGCGACGGAAATAGCTCAGCCCTCTCCGACAAGCCCACTACCTCAAGCACCTCCGCTACCCGCCTGTCCCATTCAGAAGCTTCGATTCCGGCCACAGCCAAAGCCATCTCAACATTTTCCTCCACAGTCCGCTCGCTCAAAAGCTTAAAATCCTGAAAAACAACCCCAATTTTCCGCCGTAGCGCCGGCAATTCCTTGGATTTAAGCTCATCCACTCTCTGCCCATCAAAAGTTATCTCTCCGCTTGTTGGTCTATACTCACCAATCAAAAGCCTCAAAATAGTTGTCTTTCCGCTCCCTGTTGCCCCAACCAAAAAAACAAATTCACCCTCACCAACCTTAAACGAGACATCCTGAAGGGCAACAATACCTCCGAAGCTTTTACTTACTTTTTTAAATTCAACCATGGCAGCTTACAGCTCCTTAATCCGACCCACATCCATCAGCCAAGGTGCATATTTAGCTCCCAAGGTCTCTCCCCAAACCTGAACCTTCTTCCCAACATACCTCTCAAGATCAATCACCGTCGATGTAAGGTACACAGTATGAATCGGGTCCTCTCCGCGCTTAATATGATACGCCCCCTCACCCTCAATTCCACCCTTCTCAAGCACCCCCTCCGCAGTTTCACTGAAAGTATCCTCATCCATCATCCCCGCCTCACCAGTCTCAGTCTCGGTAACCACCGGGACTTTGCTTGCCGTCTTGTTTCCACCACCGGCTCCACCCCTGGCCAGGACCCATCCGGTCCCCACACCTGCCAAAACAACCAAGACTACTGCAACAAAGCTCAAAAGCATCCCTTTGTAGTTTCTTCCTGGTAACTTTTTCATCAAATGCTCCGGTTTAACCACCGACTGTTGTTGTGGCACTGCGACATTCTCCATACAACATTCAATATACCAAATCCTTATCCATTAGTCACCTGCCATTGCTCTCAAATTCGCCTCAACAAACTCATCAATATAACCATCCAAAACTGCCTCTGTGTTTCCCGTCTCCACCTCTGTCCGCAAGTCCTTAACCATTTTATACGGGTGCAGTACATACGAGCGTATCTGCGTTCCCCAACTCGCCGGCACATATTCACCCTTAAGCTCCCTCTTGGTCTCTTTCTGTTCTGCTAGCCTTTTTGCCCAAAGCTTGGACCGAAGAAGGTTCAGCGCAATTTTCCTATTCTGTTCCTGGTACCTTTCAGTTTGTGACGTAACTACTATTCCACTCGGCTTGTGCGTAAGCCTCACCGCTGTCGAGACTTTCTGCACATTCTGCCCGCCTTGAGTAGACGCCCTAAAAAACTGCCACTCAAGATCATCGTCGTTAATTTCTATATCAGGCTCATCCACATCCTCAAATTCAGGCAAAACCTCCAGGGCCGCAAACGAAGTCTGCCGCAGCTTATCCGCATTAAAAGGCGACTGCCGCACAAGCCTATGCGTCCCCATCTCACCTTTCAAATATCCATATGCATATGCCCCCTCCACTCTCAAAGTAATGCTTTTTATTCCGGCCTCCTCCCCGGCCGTCTCATCCAAAACCTCAACACGCCACCCCTTCCTCTCACAAAACCGCATGTACATCCGAAAAAGCATCGAGGCCCAATCCATAGCCTCAGTCCCACCCTGCCCGGCATGGATAGAAACAATTGCATTTTTCCTGTCATATTTCCCGGACAAATAAGTTTTTATTTTAAATTTACCCAGTTCCTCTTCAATCCTGATCACATCTTTTTCCAAACCGCCAAGCTCCGAGGCTTCAAGCTGCATCAAAGTACTCACTTCCCCATCCAGTCTCTCAAAAGTCTCAATCTCACCCTTAAGCTCGTCTATCTCCCGCATCACCCTCCGGGCTTTATCGCCATCACTCCAAAAATCCGGGCTCATCGCATCAGTCTCCAAATCTTTCAAGCTCGCCCTTTTGCCATCAATGCCCAAGCTATCTGCTATAGCCGCCATCTCCTTGCCCAGCTCCTCAACCCTTGCCTTTAGTTCATGGGTTTGCATATTATCTCCTTCAATTTGTCGTCAATCCCCAATTCGCCGCTCAAAAAAACAATTACCGCCTCAACTACCAACACTAAAATTGCACCCATAATCATAAACTTCGTCGAGCTAGAAAACGACCATCTCAAATATAAGTGCCTAAACCTTGCTAAAGTAAAGCCTATAAGAAATATCATTGCCACTAAAAGCCCAATCTGAATATAATTTAGGCTCACCGTGGTCCCGCCAAGATCAAACAACCTGTGTTGCTCCATAAGCCCATATTTCTCCAGGTTATCCCAAAAACTCGCCAAGGTTAAATCCATTAAGTTATGATATCACGATGAGGGGGTTGGAGTTGGGGTCGGGGTCGGGGTAACAGTCCCGGTCGGCGTCACGGCAGTTGTTGGTGTTGGTGTACTCGAAGACTTCGTCGGCGTTGCCGTCGGCAGACTTGCGCCTTTTCTTAGGCCCGTTGTTATCTGCACATCCACATCCAAGCTCCCCGAAGTCCTGGACTCAACATCCTTATAAATCTCCTCAAGCTTCTTAACAATCTCATCCCGTATAGTATCAGCCACACCGCTTCCAAACACAACTTCTGTAGCCGTATGATCCTGCTCACTGGCATTCCCCGCCTCAATATCGCTGTATCCAAGGCTGGTCAACTGTCCCTCCAAGTAACTAGCCTCCTTAGGTATCCCGGTCCCGTTTAAAATCTCGATACTTATCTCGTCCCTGTTCACCGGGGCTTCAGTTGGAGTGGGTGTAGGTGTCGGAACCGAAAAGCTCTGATCAAGCGTTGATGTCGGAACACCGGCAACTTCCCCTTCTTCATCAGCAGGCTCCTGCAAAATAAATATAGCCGCAATAACAAGCACTATAACAGTCACAATAATTAAAACTATCGGAAGCCATTTAGGAAACTTTTTTGTCCGCCGCTGGGTTTGTTGCGGAAAGCCAACATTCGGCTGCTGAATCTGTGGGTTGGTATTATCCTCCATTGTCAGCCGAGTATACTATAGCTGATATAACTGACGCAACTCCTCAATTTCCTCAGGGGTCAGCTCACCATAAATCTCATCCAGCTCCTCCTCTGAAAACAAATTCCCTTCAGGTACAATCAGCATTATTGCTTCCTCAAACCCCATAAACTCACTTGGGGCACTCGCCTCAAATATCTCGTTAAACCTCCCCATTGTTATCTCACCATTTAAGCTCCCGTTATCATCCACAACATTAACGGTTAGTTTATAAGGCCGCATGTCCCCCTTCCCAATCCAAATCTCACCATACACACTTGTAGTTACATCCTCAATCCCAATCTTCTCTGCCCCCTCAAACCCAAGTGTTTCACTGACCCCGTTAGCAAACTCCACGAAATTCTCCTCATCCAACATATAAGAATAATGATAAGTATTCACCCCGTTTATCTCCTGCCCCTCCAACTGCTTATCAATTTTAAATGGCGGGTGCTCCATAAACTCCGCCTTAATCTTCTCATACACTTCGGTTGAATCAACCTGCTCATCCGCTCCTACATCCGTCAATTCCACCTTCACCCATTTCTCTCGGATAGGCGTTAAATTAAACAGCTCATCAAAAGCGGTCTCATACAACTTAAAGTAAAAGCTCTCTCCAAAACTCAAAAACTCAACCCTCCCCACGCTCTGCCCCTGCACCATTAAATCTATATCCGCTCTGGACTTTGGGTTTTGGCCATCATTAATATCTGTAAATCCACTTGCAGTCAAAATCGCGCTCTCCGCCGAAGACTCATAAAGATAAGATATATCCGCCTGCTTTACTTCAAAACGACTTTCGTAAGAAAAACTCTTGATGTCACCCAAACCCAAAAGCATCCTGCCAACAATCCTCTCCGGAGACAAAAAAACATTTTGATAAGCATATACCCCACCTGCTATCAACAAAGCCACCAAAAGCAAAAAGCCAACAGCCAACAGGAACTTCTTTGGTACTCTTGATTTTCTAACGCTCTGCGGCAAGGCAGGCTCGATATGTTCAACCGGCTCCATCGCCTCCTCAATATCAACAATCATCCAGCCGGCATCAAATAAAGCCTGGCGGATTTTTTCATCACTCACCCCTCTTGCCCTCTCGCCCTTTATATAGCCAACAAGCTCTTCGGTCACCATCGCCCTATGATACAACAATTTTTTCCAAAAAGTAATTTCTCTCCCCCTGCCCGGCCATTATCTTTGCCCTATCCCCCTCCTTTATCTCACCAGACAGTATCGCCTTTCCAATAACATCCCCAAGCACTA